>Ga0209482_1000156_pt1 | contig 58325 bp, 54 predicted proteins | sample CoawatmetaG10DNA_FD_187512 | JGI IMG/M metagenome (GOLD analysis project Ga0209482, IMG submission 187512) | Marine microbial communities from the West Antarctic Peninsula - Coastal water metaG104-DNA (SPAdes) (version 2) | ecosystem: Environmental > Aquatic > Marine > Coastal ...
AGGCGTAAGATATAAGTAATATCTTGTTAAATTTATAATTCTAAAAAAGTAGAATGTATAGAACTCATGATTGTGGCGAACTAAGACTATCAGATTCAAATAATAAAGTAATTCTTTCTGGATGGGTGCAAAAATCTAGAGACAAAGGCTTCATGGTATGGATAGATCTGAGAGATAGATATGGTATCACACAATTAATTTTTGATGAACAAAGAAGCTCAAAAGAAATTTTAGAACGAGCTAAAAGCTTGGGAAGAGAATATGTAATTCAAGTCTCTGGAGAGGTAATCGAAAGAAGTTCGAAAAATTCAAATATTCCAACCGGTGATATTGAAATTCTTGTTTCAGATTTAAAAATTTTGAATAATTCGAAAACTCCTCCATTTACAATTGAAAATAAAACTGATGGTGGTGAAGAGCTTAGAATGAAATATCGCTATTTAGACATTAGAAGGGAAGAAATTAAAAATAAATTGATTTTTAGGCATAAGGTAAGCTCTGAAATAAGAAACTATTTAAGTTCTAAAAATTTTATTGATGTAGAGACTCCCTATCTTATAAAATCTACTCCGGAGGGAGCTCGTGATTTTGTGGTCCCTTCTAGAATGAATTCTGGAGAGTTTTATGCTCTTCCACAATCCCCACAAACTTTCAAACAATTATTAATGGTTGGTGGATTAGATAGATATTTTCAAATTGTAAAGTGCTTTAGAGATGAGGATTTAAGAGCTGACAGGCAACCCGAGTTTACTCAAATTGACTGTGAAATGTCATTTGTAAATCAAGAAGATATTTTAAACACTTTTGAGGGTTTAACAAAACATTTACTAAAAACAATTAAAGGATTAGATATTGATAAATTTCCTAGAATAACATATGATGAAGCTATTTCTAAGTATGGTTCTGACAAGCCTGATATTCGATTTGGAATGGAATTCGGAGAGTTGAACAGTGTATCTCAACACAAAGATTTCAATGTTTTTAACTCTGCTGAATTAGTAGTTGGGATTTCAGTTCCTGGAGGAAACACATTTACAAGAAAAGAAATTGACAAATATGTTGACTGGGTTAAAAGACCTCAAATTGGTGCTTTAGGAATGATTTATGTTAGATGTAATGATGATGGGACGTTTAAATCTTCCGTAGATAAGTTTTATGATCAAAAAGATTTAAGTAGTTGGGCTAAAGTAACTAACGCAAATAAAGGAGATTTAATTTTTATTTTATCTGGAGATAAAAATAAAGTAAGAACTCAGTTAAGTGCCTTAAGGCTGGAACTAGCTCAAAATTTAAATTTAAGAAATCCTGAAGAATTTGCTCCTTTATGGGTGACTGATTTTCCGTTACTAGAGTGGGATGAAGAGTCTGAAAAATTTCATGCTATGCATCACCCGTTTACTTCTCCAAAACTAAATCAAATTGACCTTCTTGAAAGTAATCCTGAGAAAGTTAAAGCCAATGCATATGATTTAGTGTTAAATGGGAATGAAATTGGCGGAGGATCAATTAGAATTCACGATAAAAATATTCAATCACTAATGCTAAAACATTTAGGGTTTTCAGAGGATCAAGCCAAAGAACAATTTGGATTTCTAATGGATGCTTTTGAATACGGAGCTCCCCCTCACGGAGGAATTGCCCTAGGCTTAGATAGGCTAGTCGCAATATTAGATGGTCAAGAATCTATTAAAGACTACATAGCATTTCCAAAAAATAATAGCGGAAAAGATGTCATGATTAATGCCCCTTCAAAATTGGATAATGACCAGCTAGATGAGCTATCATTAGTTTTAAAGATTAAAAATTAAATCTTTAAATCCAATGAATAAAATTATTCTCATCTCTTTCATTACTTCAATAATTGGAATATTTATTGGCTACTATTTTAAACTTGAAAATGAAATGCTTGGCAACAGAATAATTGGTATTAGCGTTATTATTTTCGTAATTCTATTTATGCCCTTATTTATCTATAATAGTTGGAAAGGAAAAAAATTGAGTGACTATACTTTTAGTGACGAAAATATTAAAAAAATGAAGTCAAAATCTTCAAAATCAATTAGATAAAAAAACTCTAATTTATATAGATTTGTCTATATAATTATTTAATCACTACATTTACATCTTATAAATAAATAATTTTTAATTAATGACAGGTACAGTAAAATTTTTTAATGGGTCCAAAGGATATGGTTTCATTACTAACGACGAAACGAGCGAAGACATCTTCGTTCACGCAACTTCTTTAGATGGTATCCAACTAAATGAAGGCGACAAAGTAGAATATTCAGAAGAAGATGGTAAAAAAGGTAGAGTTGCGGCTGACGTAACACTTATCGACTAATAATATTTTATTTCTTACAATATTCAACCCTCAGTTTACTGGGGGTTTTTTATTGTAATCCTCTTCTCTTTTTAAAAAAATCATCTATTAATTCTTTAGACTCATTGGAAAGAAGTCCATCAATAATTTTAGTTTTTGGATGTATTTTAGTTTTCATAGTTCTAAATCCTCTGTGAATATCGCTAGCACCAATAACTATTTTGGATATTTGAGACCAGTAAAGTGCGCCTGCACACATTTGGCAAGGTTCTAGAGTTACATAAAGAGTACAGTCTTTTAAGTATTTTCCTCCTATGTAATTAGCGGCTGATGTAATTGCTTGCATTTCAGCATGAGCTGTAACATCATTTAATGTTTCTGTTAAGTTATGAGCCCTTGCTATAATTTGATTATTACTTACAATTACTGCTCCCACTGGAACTTCATCTTTTTGAAAAGCAATTTTAGCTTCTTCAATTGCTCTTCTCATAAAATATGAGTCATCATATAAATCTTTCATATCTAGTTCATTTTTTTATACCACTCCAAAGCTTTTCCATCAGTCAAACTAGCTATAAAACAACTAATATCTAAAAGCTGAGTATAGAGATCTTTCTCTTTATGTAGATATGATTTGGGAATGCATGCAAGTGCTAAATCATCAAGTGTCGTCATATTGTCTTCCTGATTATTAACGGCTGCTCTTACAAACACTTCGAGAAGATGATTAATAACCTGATACCCTTTTAACTCTTTTTCAATAACTTCTTCTGATTTATATACTTTCTCCACACTAATATCAATGATATCTTTCATTTGAGCTTTAAAAGCGCTTTCTGATAAAATAGATTTTGAATAGTTTCCAGATAATAAAGCTTCTTCGTTTTTCATAAAAATATTTACCGCATCATTAATCAAAGTGTTTACTGAAAGTGCTCTTAAGTAAGCTACTCTATCTGACTTATGCTCTAAAGAATTATACTTTTTAATATCTATACTATCTTTTACTAATCTAATCAAATACTCTAAAGCAAACTCTTCGGAAATCCAACCAAGGTTAATTCCGTCTTCAAAATCTATTAATGTGTAGCAAATATCATCAGCAGCTTCAACTAAATAAGCCAAAGGGTGCCTAGAGTAATTGCTTTTTGATTCTTTCAGCCCTAGTTCATTAGCAACTTCTTCGAAAAAATCATTTTGTGAATTAAAAAATCCGAATTTTTTATCTTTAATATGTTTTGAAGATTTATTGGATGTGGATCCCTTAGGATATTTAGTAAAAGCACCTAAGGTAGCATAGCTTAATCTCAGTCCCCCTGGAATTCCAATTTTATTTTCACTAATAATCTTAAACCCATTAGCATTACCTTCAAAATTACAAAGGTCTTTATATTGTTGCTCAGAAAGTTTTTCTTTATATTTTAAACCGTTCCCGTTTTTAAAAAAATCCCCAATTGCCATTTCTCCACTGTGTCCAAATGGTGGGTTTCCAATATCGTGAGATAAACTTGCTGCTGCTACAATAGCTCCAAAATCATTGCTTTGAAATCCATATGTTTTATTTAAATACGGATGTTTTTTAATTAATTTTTTTCCAATAATACGACCTAAGCTTCTTCCAACGACTGAAACTTCCAAGCTGTGAGTTAATCTTGTATGAACAAAACTTGTTTTAGAGAAAGGAATTACTTGGGTTTTGTCTTGAAGAGATCTAAAAGCAGATGAGAAAATAATACGATCGTAATCTACTTCAAAACCAATTCTAGTTTCGTCTTGCTCTATTCTAAGTCTTTTAAGGTTATCTCCTTGTCTTTTTAATGATAATAATTGTTCCCAGTTCATTCATGCAATTTAATAAATCCTTTTCAACAGAAAACAGAATTACATTGAAATAATATTATTTTAAATTAATAGTAACAATTTCTTAACATTAAAATTAATTAGTTGGACTACTTTTGAATTAAAGTTTTAGAAATGTTAAAAAAATTTATATTTTTCATCATTTTATTTTGTTTAACTAACTCAAATGCTCAGAAGGATTTTAGTCCAAATGGCTCCCCTTATTTTAAAGTATTCTGGAACTACCATAATGATTTCACAAAAGAAGTAACAAAAAAAAGTGCTTTTGAACTCAAACGAGTTTACTTAGGTTATAAACACGATTTTAATGACACTTTTTCTGCTAAGGTTACTTACGATATTGGATCTAACTCAGGTGGGAGTGAATACACAGCTTATGTTAAGATTGCTCAATTAGATTGGAAATTAAAACCAAGAGTAAAACTAAGTATGGGTTTAATCGGGAACAAACAGTTCAATGATCAAGAAAGTTTGTGGGGATATCGTTATGCACATAAAGGTATTCTTAACGAATTTAAATTTGGCCCGAGTGCAGATCTTGGAGTTAATTCAGAATTTACCATTAATCCAAAATTTAAAATAAACTTATTTATTTTAAACGGAGAGGGATATAAATCTCTTCAGGATGATAATGGAAATCAGAAAATGGGGACAAGTTTCATTTACAATTTTTCAAAGAAACTTACAGGAAAAATTTACATGGACTCTCAACGATCAGAAAACACTAAATCAATAAAAAATAACTCCTTCTTCTTAGGATACAATAATATTGATTTTAGATTTGGACTTGAATATGGTAAAATTAAAAATGCTAAAACATATAAAAATGCTGAAGATGAACATAATAGAAATGGGTTTTCAGTTTTTGGATCAAAAAAAATATCTAAAAATTATGAATTATTTGCTAGATACGATCAAATCAGTTCAAATGTTTTAAATGGAAAGTCAAACTCTTGGAATTATGATAATGACGGCAGCTTAGTAATGTTTGGAGCCCAATATCAGGCAATTAAAGGAGTGAAGTTTAATTTAAATTATAAACTATTTAACAACGATAATTCACTAATCAATAATAAATCTATTCTGTCTTTAAATGCAGAATTTAAAATATAACTTATGAACTTTCTTAATATTTATTTTACAATATCTATGTTCGAATTATCAAGTTTTACAACACAATTTAATAATGATACGGACATATATTTAATAATGATCATTGCACTAGGTCTTCTTGCGATTGCAGATTTGGTTGTTGGAGTTAGTAATGATGCAGTGAATTTTTTGAATTCTGCTATTGGATCCAAAGTTTTAAGCTTTAAATCAATAATGATTGTTGCCAGTCTTGGAATAGCGGTTGGAGCTGTGTTTTCAAGTGGAATGATGGAGGTTGCTAGAAAAGGAATTTTTAATCCTGATATGTTTTTCTTTTCAGAAATTATGATAATTTTCATGGCAGTAATGATTACTGATATTTTATTACTTGATTTTTTCAATACTCTTGGAATGCCAACATCAACCACTGTTTCAATAGTTTTTGAACTGTTGGGCGCAGCCGTTGCAGTTTCGTTAATTAAAATATTTGCAGGGGGCGGAGAATTTAGCAATCTATCTGAGTATATTAATGTAGCTAAGGCAACTCAAATAATATTTGGAATACTTCTTTCAGTGTTTGTCGCTTTTAGTATTGGAGCAGTTGTTCAATATATTTCACGAGTTTTGCTTTCATTCAAATTCGAAGAAAAAGAAAAATGGGTAGGTGCTTTATTTGGAGGTGTTGCGCTTACATCTTTAACATATTTTATTTTGATGAAAGGTATTAAAGGGACTCCCTATGCAAAGAAGAGTTTTGAAATATTGAATGGCTCTACAATTGCATCTTTTATGGAATCTAATGTTCTAGGAATTGCGATAGTAAGTTTTATATTTTTATTTTTAGTTTCTGCTTTTTTCATATATAAACTAAAAGTCAATATTTATAAATTAATTATTGCTATTGGTACTTTTTCTTTAGCACTTGCATTCGCAGGAAATGATTTGGTTAACTTTATTGGAGTTCCAATTGCAGCGTGGCAATCTTACGAAGCTTGGGTTGCATCGGGCGTACCTGCAACTGAATTTTCAATGGGAATATTAGCTGCTAAGGTGCCTACTCCTACCTTACTATTGCTATTTGCTGGAATTATAATGGTTGTTACTTTGTGGTTTTCTTCAAGAGCTAAAAATGTAGTTAAAACATCTATAGATTTATCTAACCAACAGAACACTAAAGAAAGATTTAGTCCAAACTTTTTATCTAGAGGGCTGGTTAGACTTTCGCTCAATGTTTCAAATGTGTTTTCAAAAGTAATTCCAATAAAAATACAAGATCATATTGAAACTCAGTTTCAAAAACCTGAGATAGAATTAGCTTCAAATAAATCGATAGAATTACCTGCTTTTGATCAAATTAGAGCTGCTGTTAATTTAATGGTAGCTGCAATATTAATTTCGATTGCTACTTCTTTTAAACTTCCATTATCAACTACTTATGTGACATTTATGGTTGCTATGGGGACTTCTTTAGCAGATAGAGCTTGGGGAAGTGAAAGTGCAGTATACAGAGTTGCTGGAGTGCTTAATGTTATTGGAGGATGGTTTTTTACTGCATTTATAGCCTTTATTGGATGTGCGCTAATTGCCTTTTTAATAAATTTAGGTGGCCCTTCCGCTATTGCTATTTTATTATTTTTAGCTTTAATTATTCTGGCTAGAAACTACATTTCTCATAAAAAAGATATTGATCAAACTAACAGTGAAGATGTTTTAAGCTTAGCCGAAAGCAGTTCAATTCAGGGGCTTATAATAGAAAGTTCTAAAAATGTTTCTAAAGCATCAAAGAAAATTAAAAAGATTTTTGTTAATTCAATTAATGGTTTAGCCACCCAAAACTTATCTGGTTTAAAAGAGAATAAAAAAGAAGTAAAAGTACTTTCAGAAGAAATAGATAATTTAAGAAATGATCTATTTTATTTTATTAAAAACTTGGATGAATCTACTATTAAAGGAGCTAGTAATTTTTATATAAATGTATTGAGTTCGTTAGAGGATATTGCACAGTCTTTAGAATATATTTCAAAAATCACATTTAAACATATCAATAATAATCATAAAGCCTTAACCTTTAATCAGATTAGAGAGTTAAAAGAAATTGGACTTCAATTAGAAACTTTGTTTGATAGAGTTAAATTTGCTTTTTCTAAAAATAATTTTAATGAAATTCCCAATATTTTAGATATTAAACAGATTTTATTGGACTCTGTTAGAGAAAAAATTAATAATCAAATTTCTAGAACAAAATCTGAAGAGTCTAGTCCAAAAAATACAACTCTTTACTTTAGTCTTCTAACCGAAACTAAGGATTTAATAAAAGCAACTATGGCCATGTTAGAACTTTACAATGAACAGTATGATTCAAAAGTAAAACCTCCTACAAGTAGTGAATAATATTTTTTAATTATTTGATAAAAAAAAAGCAATTCTTTTAGAATTGCTTTTTTGTTGAATCATATGATTAATTAAAACTAACCCTCACAACTTTCACACTCTTTCTTTTGTTTGAATTTTTGCGCTGCGTTCATACTATGTTGGTAGTACAATGATTTTAGTCCTAACTTCCATGCAGTAATATGAATCTTATTAATCTCCTTAGTAGGTGTATCTGGGTGTACAATAATATTAAGAGACTGACCTTGATCTATATAGTTCTGTCTATTGGCTGCCTGATAGATAATCACTAACTGATCAATCTCAGAATACGTTTTGAATATATCTTTTTCATTTTCAGTCAAGAAATCAAGATGTTGAACGGAGCCATCTCTATCTCTTATATCTCTCCATACCTCGGGTGTATCCATTTCTTTTTCTTTTAAAAGCTTTATCAAAAATGGATTTTTAACTGTTGTTTTTATTTTCGCAATATCTTTCACATAAATATTAGACCATATTGGTTCTATACCTTGAGATACTTGACCTAATATAAAAGCAGATGATGTGGTTGGTGCTATAGCATTCAAAGTTGCATTCCTTCTGCCATATCCTTTAAGTAATTCTGGTTCTCCAAACTTTTGTGCTAAGCGTTCAGAAGCTTTATATGAGGACTCTTTTAAAGTTTTAAAAACTTCACTATTTAAATCGTATGCTTTTTGACTATCAAAAGGCAGCATTTTAGACTGTAGTAAAGAGTGCCATCCTAGAGTTCCCATTCCTAATGCTCTATTTTCTTTTGCAAAATTATATGCTCTTTCCATAAACAGAAATGTTTGTCGATCCTCTCTGTCAGGAGAATTCTTATACGACTCTAATTTTTCTAAAAATTCTGTGATTACAGCATCCAAAAAATAAACCATAGTTTGAACGGCATCTGTATCTTTCCACTTATCATAATGTAATAAATTAATACTTGACAAAACACAAACAAAAGACCAATTATGATTGGAGGGTAACATTATTTCGGTACACAAATTACTTGCATAGATTGGTAACTCTTTATCTTTGTACACATCAGCAGCACCATTGTTTGCATTATCTGTGAAGAAAATATAAGGGTATCCCATTTCTCCACGGCTTTGTAAAACTTTAGCCCAAACTGTTCTCTTTTCAACATCACCATCAATCATGTCTTGCATCCAGTCATTAGTTACAGTGACTCCATGAGTTAACTCTTGGATAGGATTACCTTCTGATCCTATTTCTAAAAATTCCATAATATCTGCATGATCAATTGGTAAATAAGGAGAAAAACGTCCTCGCCTTACCGAACCTTGACTTACAACATCTACCATAGACTCAAACAACCTCATAATATGAACGGCTCCAGAGGCTTCTCCATTATTTTTTATTGCAGATCCACGTGGTCTAATTTTACCAAAATAGCCAGAGGTTCCCCCTCCTAATTTGGACATCATACCCACTTCAGATTGAGTGTATAAAATATTACCTATATCGTCATCTATATGGGATCCAAAGCAGCTGATTGGTAAACCACGTTCTTTTCCAAAGTTTGACCAAACAGGAGATGCCAACGAATAATATCCTTCCGACATATAATAATAAAATTTGTCTGCAAAGCCTGGCATTTGAAGGATTTCTTCTGCTTTTTTTGCAATATTAGCAATACGTTCTTCTGCGCAAAATCCCTCTCCTAAATATCCAGCAGCTAGAAATTTTCTACTATTTTCGTTAAGCCACTCAAATGGTTTTTCAGAACTCAGATTCATTCTCTTATTTGATTTTTCTCTAGCTTGAGTTGAATCTTGCGATGAATTTGTTTGTTTTTGTTCGGCTGTTACATTTGTCTGCATATTCTAAAATAAGTCGTCATTTGTTATACTTTGGCTTCTTTTGCTATAGTTGATAGATCTTTTTACAAAAAAATCTCCATGTTTAGTTCCAATAATTTCATCATCAAACCATTCAGTTTCTGAAACTAAATTTTGATCGACTTCAAATACTTTGTCAATTCCAATGCTTTCTAGAGAATTATTAAATCTGTTTTTTAAAAACTCATTAATTACTGCTTTCGGTAAAAAGTCTAGTTCCCCTTTTTCAAAAATCCAATCCACTACATCTTGCTCTGCCTCAAAAGCTTGTTTACACAATTTTTGAATATATTCATGATATTTTGGAGTGAACCATTCAGGATGTTCTTTCTGAAGAATTTTGATCAAATCAATACCAAAATCTCCGTGAATCTGCTCTTCTTTTGAAGTTGCCTCTACGACATTGGAAATACCTTTCAACATGTTTTTGTGTTTATTGAAAGCCATAATAATTAAGAATTGAGAAAACAAAGAAACATGTTCAATAAATAATGAAAACAAAAGAATAGATTCGGAATATTCTTTATCATCATCGCTTTTTGAATTTTTAAGTGCTGTTTCTAAATAGCGTACCCTTTTCATAATACTTGGTTTCTTTTTAAGCTCTTTGAACTCCGAGTTCAGTCCTAGTATTTCTAATAAATGAGAATAGGCATCCGCGTGGCGAACTTCACTTTCAGCAAACGTTGATCCTACTGAACCTATCTCTGGTTTTGGAATTCTGTGATAGAGATCTCCCCAAAAAGATTTTACAGCTACTTCTATTTGAGAAATTGCCAACATAGTGTTTTTAATTGCACTTCTTTCTGATTCAGATAAGCGGGACTTAAAATCTTGAATATCACTTGTAAAATTAAACTCTGAATGAATCCAATAAGAATGTCTTATAGCAGGAACATATTCATAAAGATGAGGATATTCATATGGCTTTAAGTTGATTCGTTTTTCAAAAATATCAGACTCTCTTTTTTGACTTCTTTTGTTTCGATATAAAATGTATGCTTTTGCCGCTTCTGGGAACTTACTTTCCATAAGTTGTGTCTCTACAATATCCTGAACCTCTTCAATTGTAGGGATGTATTCTTGGTGCTTATTTTTACGATCTAATAATCTTTTATAAACTGATAATGCAACATCTTGTGCATTTTCATAATTACCAACTTCAACTGCAATCATTGCTTTGTGAATGGCTTCTGAAATTTTATCTAAGTGAAAATCTTTGGTATTAAAATCTCTTTTTATTATTTGATCTATCTTCATTTGGTTCAAAATTATTTTTTATTCTATACTCTTTTAGTAAATATCTAATTTATTTCATCGTTTTTTGATGGTAACTTTATAAGTTTTTAACAAAACTTTCAACATAAATTTTACTTTTTTTTTAAACATTTATCAATTAAAAAAAGAAAATTATTTGTTTCGTACTTCAAGTATTTAAAGTTTTTTTGGCTAGTTCTTCCCCAACAAAAATCCTATTACAATTTGCATTTAACCAATTCTAACTCCAAAAAAAACGTTATAACAAGTGGATTTAAATATTATTATTTTTTTTTCGATTCCCATTATTCCACTCCATTTTTATCAATTTCAAATCTGTTCATGTTTTCTTGTAAAATTGATTCATCAACTAGCATAATATAAAATGAGTGATTGTTATTAGTTATTGTTTCTAACAAAGATTCTAAAATGTTTCCAAAAATGAAAGGAGTACTTATTCACAAAGTGCCTTAGTTCTTAACAAAAAAAATGATTAAAAGTTGAGTGTAATATTATAAACTTCTGTCTAAAAGTAAGTTAGTGATATTTCATGAAGTTTATTTTAAAAACCAACTAAAATTTTAAGTGTTTTTTAATAATTTTTTAGAAATTTTTTCAAGTGAATTATACCACTCATTTCCAAACTTCCGAATCAAAGCCTCTTTAACAAATTCAAAAACAGGTTTTTTTAATTCAGCTCCAAGAGAACATGCGTCGGAACAAATACTCCAATCATGATAGTTTACCGCAGTAAATTCTGAATATTCTTTTATTCTAATAGGATAAAGGTGACAAGATATTGGTTTATTAAAATTAATTTTTTTATCATTATAAGCTTTTTCAATTCCACAAGACAAAGTTCCATTTGATTGATAGTGAACATATACACAAGCTTTATCGTTTAGTAAAGGAGCCTCTATACTTCCATCACTTAGTTTCAAAAAAGGACCTTTAGATTTAATTATTTTATTTGCAGCGTCACTTAAATATGATGATATTTTATTGTAATTATTCTTTATCATTTCTGCTTCTTTTGCTTCAAGCGTAGCCCCCGCCTCACCTTCAATACAACAGGCTCCTTTGCAAGCAGAAATATTACACTGAAAATTTTTTTCGATTATTTCTTCAGAAACTAAAGTGTTATCAATTCTAAACATTTGATGAAAATAATAAATATGTTAAGGAAATCATTTTATTATAAATTATATTTGTTTAAAATTAATTAAATGGTTAACGCTAAAGAGATTTTAACAGTTGGAATGATTCTTTTTGCAGTTATTGACATAATTGGAAGTGTTCCTATAATTATTTCTCTTAAAAAGAAAGTAGGGCATATTCAATCTGAAAAAGCATCAATTGTTTCAATAGTAATAATGATTGCCTTTTTGTTCATTGGAGAAGAAATTTTGAATATAATCGGTATTGATGTTAATTCTTTTGCAGTTGCCGGTTCTTTTGTTATTTTTTTTATTTCATTAGAAATGGTTTTAGGAATTTCTCTTTACAGAGATGAAACTCCCGAAACAGCATCAATAATTCCTATTGCATTTCCTTTAATTGCTGGGGCTGGTACACTAACCACCTTACTCTCTCTTAGGGCAGAATTTCATGTGGTTAATATCATAATAGCAATTATTGTGAATATTCTGTTTGTTTATTTGGTACTTAAATTTTCTGGAATAATTGAAAAAATTTTAGGTAAGGCGGGAATAGGAGTTATAAGAAAGGTTTTTGGTGTGATTCTAATGGCTATTGCTGTTAAATTATTTGCTAGCAATATTCAAGGATTATTTTAATTAGTATGAAAAATTACATTTTTATAATATTAGCGATTGCCTTATTAATTTTCAATATAAGTAAATTAGATTTTGAAAATATTTATTCTAACGATAGTCAAGTTGCTTTAATTGGAGTGCTAGCATGTTCATGTGCTATTATTCTTTTGGTTATTCTTCATTTATCTAAAAAAATAAAGGAGAAAATTAAAAGTTAAAAATCTTCAATATGAGTAATTTCTATACCTGATTTTTTCAAAAAATCTAATCCCAATCTATCTTTGTATTCTTTGTAATAAACTAGTCTATTAATCCCTGATTGAAAAATAAGTTTACTACACTCCTTACAAGGAGAAAGGGTGATATACAATGTAGCTCCTTTACTTGACTGAGTTGAGGCTGAGACTTTCATAATAGCATTAGCTTCTGCATGAAGAACATACCATTTAGTGTAGTTTTCATCATCCTCACAAATGTTTTCAAATCCAGTTGGGGTTCCATTATATCCATCAGAAATGATCATTTTATCTTTAACAATTAAAGCCCCCACTTGTCTCCTTTTACAGTGGGATAATTTTGCCCACTCCAAAGCCATCTTCAAATAAGCTATATCATATTTTTTCTGTTTATTCTTTTCCATTTTATAACATATTTAAAATCATAATTATTGAAACTCCTATAATAACGACTGAACTAAAAACTCTGTATTTAGATAAATAGATTAAATTCCATTTTGTTAATGCCAAATTAACAAACAAAATTCCTAATACAATAATTAATTGTGAAAACTCCACGCCAGTTGCAAAACCCAATAAAGGAATTAACTTAGAGTCTACTGGAAATGTTATTTGATTAAAATAATTTCCAAATCCAAACCCATGAATTAATCCAAAAAATAAAGAGAATCCTAATTCTAAGTTTTGGCTTGAGTTAAAACTCTTATTTCTTACAATGTTGCTTAAAGCTGCAATTAATATTGTTAATGGAATTAATAACTCGATTAACTTTTCAGGTGGGTTGTAAATCTCAAAGGCAGAAAGAACTAATGAAAAAGTGTGGCCAAAAGTAAACAAAGTAACTAACCAAAATACTGTTTTTACCTCCCTAAATGAAAATGGCAATGTTAAAGCCGCTAAGAACAATAAGTGATCATATGCGTTCCAGTCTAAAACGTGAAAAAGACCTAGTTCAGAATAAAAAATAAAATCTTGCATAATAAAAAGCTATTTTAAAACTACTAAAACTAATTTAAAACCCTCTTTCTTGTTTAATTCTTTCATATGCTTTTTGAATTTTTTGAAATTTATCTTTAGCAGCTTTCACATATGCAGTCCCCAAGTGCTGAACTTTATCTGGGTGATGTTTTTTTGCTAAATCTCTATAAGCTCTTTTTATTTGTTGATTAGTTGCAGATTTTTCAATTTCTAATATTCTATAAGCTCCGCCTACTTCATTGACAAACATCGCTTTAATGCTAAGAAAATCTGCATAAGAAAGTTTTAACAAATTTGAGAACTCTAACAATTTTTCAATTTCTGAATTGCTAACAATACCATCTGCCTTAGCAATTCCAAACAAAAAATGTATGACCTGAAGCCTACTTTCATAGTTTAGAGCAGAATTAAATAAAGAAGAGATCTTAATTGGAGATATCCCTATATTTTTAAGGCTATCATTAAAAACTTTGAAAGTTGCGTTGGCCCTTTCTTTACCATAAGCAGAAACAAAATAAGTTCTCACGTAATCCAGCTCTTGTTTTGTAACTTTTCCGTCTGCTTTAATGACTAAGGACGCTAATGCTAATAAGTTTAATTCAAACTCCTTAGAGGAAATCCTATTAAGATATGATTTATTAAGTTTTTTTGAACTAAAGTTTTCTGCTATAGTGCCCAAAAAATATCCTATAATAGCACCAGGAAATCTAAAAAAACTAAATCCTAAAAAAGCAAATAACCATTTTGACATAATAAATTTTATTCCTGCAAATTTACAAATGTCATTTTAAAAATGATTTGTTTTTAAGATCTTTCTTATCTTTGTTTAAAATAAAATTAAATATGTATCCAGCTGAACTAGTTAAACCAATGAGAGAGGACCTTACATCTGTTGGGTTTGTTGAATTAACAACCTCTAAAGATGTCACAACCCGTGTTTCTAAAAATAACACAGCAGTCTTAATTGTTAATTCGGTATGTGGATGTGCGGCAGCTAATGCTAGACCAGGTATAAAGCAATCTTTAAATAATGATAAAAAACCTGAGCAATTATTAACTGTTTTTGCTGGTGTTGACAAAGAAGCTACTGATTCGGCAAGAAATTTAATGATTCCTTTTCCCCCTTCCTCACCATGTATAGCGCTTTTTAAAAATGGTGAATTAGTTCATATGTTAGAAAGACACCACATTGAAGGCAGATCCTCAGAAATAATTAGTGAAAATCTTAAGCAAGCCTATAACCAGCACTGTTAATTTGATTTTATCAAAATAATTTTTCTATTTTGATATAGGAAATGATATAATAAATGACGTGCCTGAATTGACTTTAGATTTAAAAGTGATTATTCCACCGTACGAATTAACTAAATTTTTAACCATTCCTAAACCTAAACCCATTCCACTACTTTTAGTTGTAAAGTTTGGCTCAAATATTTTTTTACTTAATTCCTTTGAAATCCCTATTCCATTGTCTTGAATTTCTATTAAAACATTGTTCTTGTTCTTTTTTATAAAAACCTGAATCATAGGATTTTCTATATTATCGCAAGCTTCTATTGCATTTTTAATAAGATTAGTGATAATTCTAACAATTTGTGTTCTGTCTATACTAACTTGAAAATCATTATAATCCGACGTGAAATTTATGTGTTTTTCTTTGAATATTTCTAATGCCAATTTTACAGTCTGAACTATGTTTATTTTCTCTCCAAGCTGAGCTGGCATTTCTGCAAAATTTGAAAAAGCTGAAGCTATAGAACTCATAGTGTCTATTTGTTGAACTAATGTTTGAATAAATTCGTCTAATTTATTATGAATATTTTTATCATTCACATCAAAGCTTCTTTGAAAACTTTGAATACTTAATTTCATTGGGGTTAGTGGGTTTTTGATTTCATGGGCTACTTGTTTTGCCATTTCTCTCCAAGCTTGTTCCTTGTTAGATTTGGATAATTTCTCCACACTTTCATCTAACATGTCAACCATTTTATTATAAGAACTAACTAGGCTATAAACTTCTTTGCTCCTTGCTTTTATTTCAATTTTAGTATTCGTCTTATCAAGCCTTGTTTTCTTCATTTTAGAAGCAATTTCAGAAATTGCTCTAGTAATGTATATTGAAACAAAATATGAAATAACAATAGATAGAATTAATAAAAATAAATAAATTTCTAGAAGGATAATTATAAAAGAGTCTAACTCGTAAGTATTAAGGTTATCATCATCATAATAAGGTAAGTTTAAAATCCACAACGGAGTAAACTGATCATCCAGAATAAGGGAGTATGATGATCTATATTGAATGTCTTCAGCTTTAGTGATTTCAATTGTTTTAGAATCTTTATTTTTTAAAATCTTAGTCAAAAGAGTTAAACTAATATTGTTTAAATCTTTTTTAGGTAGTGTTGAATTGATTAAACTCCCGTTAAGGTTGTATATGCTAAAGTTGACGCTTTGAACATCTGCTATTTGATATATTTTTTCTATTAAGATTGAATCTAATTTTATTCTACTTACTTTTTCTTTAGATTCCTGAAAAAAATATGCAATACTTCTTTGAATTTGTGCTTCTTTTCTTTCAAGACGTTGTTCGTGATAGTCATCAGATTGTGTTTTAAACTGTGGAATAGTAATTATTGATATTAATGAAAATGCTATAACAATTAAAATAGTCATTGCTAAAAAAACTCTAGCTCTTAAGGACAGGTTTGCTTCAATATCCAGCTTTTTGATCATTATTTAAAAAAATAATTAATTGGCAATATATAATATATCTAATTAAGGAAGTTTAACATTATCATTTAACTATTTCGCATAAAAATTATCAGCTAATTTTTATTGCCCGTTTCAAATCCTCAAAATTATCCACTAAATTGCTTTAATTAGTTAACTTTAAAAAAAGTTAACTAATGAAAAGAAATTATTTTTATGCTTTTGGATCTATTATATTAATTGCTTCAATAATTTATAAAGCCGAAGTGATTTATTTGTCTGAACTAGTTAGTACTATTTATAAAATTCAAAGAACCAAAGCTGATATAACTGATTACAAATTTTTTGATAACATTGAAATTCCGAAAAGCGAAAGCCCACAAGCATGGCCAATCCATAAAAACTATAATGAAACTATTTCAACAGATAAATTAAATTCTAAAAATACTAGCCTTGGAACAATCGCTTTTTTAATTATTAAGAACGACTCAATATGGCATGAACAATATTATGAAGGATATAATAAAAACTCCTACAGTAATTCTTTTTCTATGTCCAAAAGTATAGTTTCAGCTACCATGGGAAGAGCAATTCAAGAAGGCTATTTTAGTGATATAAATGACAAGGTTGGATCTTATATTACTAATTATAATGAGGGTTTTGCTTCAGAGCTAACCATTGGTGATCTTTCAAGTATGTCTTCTGGAATGAAATGGAATGAAAGTTATACTAACATCTTTGGAGTTACAGCAAGAGCATATATTGGGAGTAATTTAAATGATTTGGTAAAATCAAGGCCTATTATCAAAAAGCCTGGTGAATCGTTTGAATACCTAAGTAGTGATACCCAACTTTTAGCGATGACCATTGAAAAAGCAACAAATAAAAAAATATCAGAGTTAGTGTATGATTGGTTTTGGAACCCTATGGGTGCCGAGAACAATGCTTTATGGCAAGTTGACAACATTAAGACAAATACAGAAAAGGCGTATTGTTGTTTTAACTCTAATGCTAGAGATTTTGCTAGATTTGGAAAATTATATAAAGACGATGGCCTTTGGAACGGAAATAGGTTATTGGATTCTGCTTTTGTAAAAAAATCTCTGACACCTAGATTCGTTTCAAGCCCTGAATATGGATATGGATTTTGGCTAGGGAAATTTAAAGAAAATAATTATTTCGCTATGCGAGGACATTTAGGACAGTACGTGATTGTATTTCCCAAACAAAATATACTTATTGTGCGTCTTGGAAGGATGGAAGAAAACACTCAAGAAGAAATATATATAGAGGAAGCATTTAAAATGCTCGATCTAAACTCTACAAACTGATACCTATGCCAATTCTTTCAGTAAAAAATCTTTCCATCTCAATTTCTGAAATTCCTATTTTAAAAAACATATCCTTTGAATTAAAAAAAAATAAAATCTTAGGAATAGTAGGAGAATCTGGAAGTGGAAAATCCATCACAGCTCTTTCTATTATTAATCTGTTTAATTCAAAAAATGTTGTAAAAACTGGTTCAATAAATTTTAATGGTAAGGCGATTAACTCTTTAAACTTTATTGATTTTGAAAAAATAAGAGGAAATGATATTTCTATTATTTTTCAAGAACCCATGAGTTCGCTAAATCCTAGCATGAAATGTGGCGAACAAATAATAGAAGTCATTTTAAACCACAAGTCTATAAACAAGAAGAGCGCAAAAAAAAAGGTATATAAATTGTTAGAAAAAGTTCAATTAACTGATCCTGAAACATTTTATAATAAATATCCTCATCAACTTAGTGGCGGCCAACAACAAAGAATAATGATAGCAATGGCTATTTCGTGTAATCCTAAAATTTTAATTGCAGATGAGCCAACAACTTCTTTGGACGGAATAGTTAAAAAAGAAATCGTCCATCTTTTAAAATCAATTCAAAAAGAGACAAAAATGAGTATAATTTTTATTTCTCATGACCTACAACTTGTTTCAAATATTGCAGAAAATGTTCTTGTATTAAATCAAGGGGAAATTGAAGAAATGGGCTCTAGCAATCAGATTTTTAACACTCCAAAAAAGCAATACACAAAACTTTTATTAAATTCCAGACCACCTAAACATTCGCGTCCTAAAAGATTGCCTACAAATGAAAATAGTTTAGAAGAATCTATTGTAATCACAAAACAAGACAGAGCTAAAGCACATGATAAAATATATAAAAAACCTCCTATACTAAAAGTCAAAAATCTAGAGTTCTCTTATAACAATATCAAAATTTTAAATAATATAAGTTTTAATTTATATAAGGGGGAGTCTTTAGGTCTCATTGGGGAATCCGGCTCTGGAAAATCTACTATAGCAAGGTCAATATTAAACCTTAATAATTTTAGTAAAGGTCAGATATTCTACAAAGAAAAAAATATTAAAGAAATTAATGAAAAAGAATTTAGAAAAAATATTCAATTAATTTTTCAAGATCCATTTTCGTCATTAAATCCTGAGATCTCAGTTGGCAGTTCTATTGTTGAGCCCATGTTATCACATAACTTATTCGATACAATTGATGAATCAAAAGAAAAAGCGATATCGTTATTAGAACAAGTTAATTTGAAAAAAAGTGATTTTAATAAATATCCACATGAGTTTTCGGGCGGACAAAGGCAAAGAATTGTTATTGCAAGAGCGCTAGCTTTAAATCCCGATATATTAATTTGTGACGAATCTGTTTCTGCTTTGGATGTATCAGTCCAGGCTCAAGTTTTAAATTTGTTAAACAATCTAAAAGAAAAATTTTCATTTACATTTTTATTTATATCACATGATCTATCCGTTGTGAAATACATGACCGATCGATTAATGATATTAAATAAAGGTGAGATTGAAGAAATAAATGAGACAGACCAGCTATTGTCTAATCCTAAAAAAAATTATACAAAAAAACTGCTGTTGTCTAATGACTTTTAGATAGCTTCAAAAAAGTGTTTATATTTAGCGCTTATTTAAAAAAATGTCTGGAGAATTGTTTTTTTCTTGGATCCTGCAACTTAATGATTTATGGTCGTTTTTAACTATAATAAGCACTGCGTGTGCAATTGTCAATTCTATTTATGGTCTTATATCTAAAAGGGTTTTTAAAGCATTTGATTTAAGGATTTCTTTATTTGCTTTAATAATTAATCATATTCAAATTGTTATTGGCATGGTCCTGTATTTTATATCGCCCAAATTTTTGTGGTGGAAAACGGGACTTAGTTCAGTTTTCAACAATGATACTTATAGTCGCTATTTAATAGAACACCCATTAATTAGTTTATTAGGAGTTCTAATTATAACATTTGGATGGTCGATTCATAAGAACTCTGCTAAAAGTTCTAAAAAATTCTTAAGAATTGGATTATTTTATTTAATAGGTTTTTTTTTATTGACATCTAAAACCTTATGAAAAGGCTAAAACTAAAAAAACACCCTCCAAAAGAGAGTGTTTTAAAAGCAAACTAATTATATGAAACTATTTTATTTAATATCTAATTTAATTTTAAATTTCTTTAAAAATTCCCAAAATTTTGTTAATCTTTAACTATGAATAAAAAATACGGAGTTTTAGGAGGAGGAAGCTGGGGAACAGCTCTAGTAAAAATATTAACTGATAATAAATTCTTTGTTAATTGGTATGTTCGAAATGAAGAGAATGCAATGCATATAAAAAAGTATGGGAAAAATCTCTCTTACTTAAGATCTGTTAATTTTAATAAAAAAAATATATACGTAAGTGATTCTATTGAAGAAATCACAAAAAGCTCTGATATTATCATATTAGCTATTCCTTCTCCTTTTTTAGAAAATGAATTAAGAAAAATTAAACTTCAATTAAAAAATAAAATTATATTTTCTGCTCTTAAAGGAGTAGTCCCTGAATCGAGTTTGATTGTTAGTGAACATTTAAACAACTATTATCATGTTCCCATAAAAAACATAGGAATTATTACTGGCCCATGTCATGCAGAAGAGGTAGCCTTGGAAAAGCTTTCATATTTAACAGTTGCTTCTAAAAGCAAATCTATTGGAAAAGAAATGAAGGTTGCTCTTGCATCAACTTATATCAGAGTAAAATTTTCTGAAGATACAATGGGAGTAGAATATGCCTCTATGTTGAAAAACATCTATGCACTAACAGCTGGAATAGCTCATGGACTTGGTTATGGAGATAATTTTCAAAGTGTTTTAATAAGCAACTCCGTTAAAGAAATGAAAAGGTTTATTAATTCTGTTTATAAAATCAACCGAGACATTAATGACTCTGAATATTTAGGCGATTTATTAGTTACCGCTTATTCCACATTTAGCAGGAATAGAACCCTTGGGAACATGTTAGGTAAAGGTTATTCATTAAAAGCGGCAGTTTCAGAAATGTCAATGGTTTCAGAAGGTTATTTTGCGACTAAAAATGCTTATAATGTTGTAAAAGAAAACTCTAAAGAATTTCCTATTGTGCATACCACTTATGAAATACTTTATAACAATCGTAGTCCAAAAAAATTAATGAAAATTCTAAGCGAAGAATTAAACTGATCCTTTAAATTGGTTTATAAATCTAACGTCGTTCTCATACAGGATTCTGATATCTTCTATTTGATATAATAACATTGCAATTCTCTCTATTCCCATTCCAAAAGCAAAGCCTGAATATTCATTAGGGTCAATTTTACAATTTTCTAAAACATTAGGATCTACCATTCCGCAACCCATTATTTCTAGCCACCCAGTACCTTTAGTTATTTTATAGTCAGTTTCTGAATTTAATCCCCAATAAATATCAACTTCAGCACTTGGCTCAGTAAAGGGAAAATAAGATGGTCTCAATCTTATTTTAGAATTTCCGAAGAGTTCTTTTGTGAAAAATAAAAGAGTTTGCTTCAAATCGGCAAAAGAAACATTTTTGTCAATATACAACCCTTCTATTTGGTGAAAAAAACAATGTGATCTAGCAGAAACATCTTCATTTCTGTAAACTCTTCCAGGGGAAATAGTTCTAATTGGAGGTTCGTTATTTTCCATGTGTCTAATTTGAACAGACGAAGTATGAGTTCTTAGTAATAAATCTGGGTTTTTATTTATGAAAAAAGTGTCTTGCATATCTCTAGCAGGGTGATGCTCTGGAAGATTTAACGCGGTAAAATTATGCCAGTCATCTTCCATTTCAGGCCCTTCAGAAATATTAAATCCTATTTTATAAAAAATATCGATTATTTTATCTCTAATAATAGATATAGGATGTCTTGACCCTAATTCTATAACTGAAGCAGGCCTAGTTAAATCTTCATTAACTAAATTAAATTTGTCTAAAGGATTTATAGATTTTTTTAAATCTTCTAGTTTTTTAAGAGTTACTTTTTTTAATTCATTTATAGCTAATCCATATTCTTTTTTTTCTGAATCCTGAACTTTTTTGAATTGCGCAAAATAGGTGCTTATATGACCTTTCTTTCCTAAATATTCTATTCTAAATTTTTCTAGCTCTTTTGAATCATTTGTGCTAAATCCAGAAACATTTTTAATTTTTTTTTGTATTTCAGCAATCATAAATAATCTTAAAATTGTTTCTCAAAAGTAATGTTTTTCAGCTATTGAATTAATTCTTTTTCTATAAAATAATTAATTATAGACTCTTTCATTAAAAGTGTTTGTTCTCCAGATTTTAAATTCGGAAGTTTATTAATCACTTTATAGTGTGGCCAACCTTCATCATCAGTGTATTCAAATTCATAAAAACCTGATGGTTCCAAGAGTCTACAAATAGCAATATGCATTAAGTCTACTTTCTGCTCTTTATTAAATTTTTTTTCTGTTTGACCTAATTCCTGGACACCAATCAAATAAATTACATTTTCTAAGTCAAGAGGCTGCCCATCATTAAATTGTTTACTTAAAATATCTAAAATTTTAAGCCATTTGTTTTTCAAATCTTTATTATTATTCATTCGTCATAGCATTCAAAATTCATAGTTAACAATATACTTATATTTGTAAAAAAAAAGCATTGAATTACTTAGATATTTTTATTGTTTGTGTTTTAGTTTTTGGATTTTTTCGAGGGTTTATAAAAGGTCTTATCATGGAATTGTCTTCTTTATTCGCTATTGTTTTAGGTGCATATGGGTCTTTAAAGTTTTCTGACCTTACTCTTGACTGGGTTTCATTAAATTTTTCAAGTCAAATAGAGAACATTGATGACAATTATTTAAAAATAGCTTCATTTGCTTTTACTTTTTTAATAATTATAGTCTTTGTTTCGGTTATTGGCAAAGGTCTTACCAGAGTTGTCAAAATGGTTTCTTTAGGTTTAATTAACAAGACTTTAGGGGGCTTGTTTGGCGCAATTAAATACGTTCTTATTCTTTCTTTTTTCTTTGTTTTTTTTGAAAACTTAAACTCTACTTTGTTTTTAATTGATGAAAGTTTTTTTGAATCAACACTATTGTATGAACCGATTATGGAGATAGGAGATCTTTTATTGAATTTTTTTAATTCAAACAAAGAGTCAATTAATTTTTTTAATTGATTTTAATTCAACCCAACCCTTGTTGCCATCTTTAATTTCAACTAAACACCACTCATTAAGCTCTTCTTTTACAACAACCTTTGTTCCTTCATGTAAATCAAAAAGAACTTCGCTTCTAGAGTTTGGTTCTGTTCTAAAATCTATTTTCTTTTCAAAAATTATGGCACTAACCGTGTTCTTGTTATTTTCAAATTGGTTTATCCCACTAAAAACAAAAACAACAGCAAGGCTAAAAAATATTAACGAAAGAGTAAAATAATTTCTCTTTAAATTAGTTTTAGTGCTAAAAAAATATAAGAGGAAAGTTGCTAAAAAAACATAAAATAAAAGAATGCCAATCATTAACCATTGCTGCACATTTAATGTTTTCGAAATAAAATTAAAAAAATCTAAAATTTGATTTGCAGGCAATTTTTCAATCTTATCAATTAACATGTTTTGAGAAAAAGATAAATTATTTAAAACATCATTATTATTTGGATTGAGCATTAAAGCCATCTCAAAAAAGTATATGCTATTTGCAATATCATTTATTTTATAATAAGAGTTTCCTAAATTAAAATATAAGACTTCTGAATGTTCACCATTTTCAATTATTGATTGAAACTGATTTATTGCTTCATTATATTTTCCGTTATTATATAATTCTACACCAGCATTAAAATATTCTTTGTTATTATCTTGAGAAAAGATTAATCCTGAAAAAATTAAATAAATTATAACAACAGTTTTTTTCATTTTTAAATTTGTTTATCAATTTCAGAAATTACTTTCAGTGCATTTTCATAATCCTTATTAATTACAACATTTGATGCGGGGGTGTACCTAGCATACTCACAATTCTCTATTAATTTAATAAATAAGTCTATCGATTCTATTTGAATGTTTTTATTTCCTAATAACAATTTTATTTTTTCTTTACTGTAATCAGATGTTTCAATTGAAAGTTTAGATTTTAAAAAATTATGTAATGCTCTCTCAAGCGCTACATAAAAAACATCCTTCCTTGACAAACTAATTTTCGCTTCTGTTAAATACTTTTTAGCCAATTTATTGGCTCTTCTTGATTTATACCCTTTTATATCAGAATCTGAAACTGTTTTAAATTTAAAAAATCCTATAAGTACAAATATTATTATCACAGGTAACAAAAGAAGTAAGTAAAAGGGAGTTGAATAAATAAATTTTTGAGATTCTATTTTAATTAGCTCTGTTTTAGTTTTTATAAACCTGAATTGACTTTTAGTTAAAGAAATATTATTTGTATTATCATTTGACAAAACTTGAGTTTTGTTTTTTTGTGAGAAAGATGAGGGGCCTTCTAAAACATTTACAACTATTTCTTTAGAAAAAATAGATTTATATTTATTTGATGTAGGATCAAAATAGACAAATTCAACAGGTGAAATTGGGTATTTCCCCTTAAATTGCGGGACTAATGTATAAGTGTCTGAAATGTCTCCTGACATGCCTTTTAAAGTTGTTTTTACATTTTCGCTATGTTCCGGATCATATTTTTCAAGAGAACTTGGAGCTGACAACTCTGGAGCTGAAAATAATTTTAAATTTCCCGAGCCTTTGACTTTAATAGTTGCTTGTAATGATTCCGATGAGTTTAATTCAGTTTTTGAAGAGGAAAATATAATTTCAAAATTCCCAACTGCGCCATTAAAATTGATTGGGGCATTACCAGGAAGAGGCTTCACCTGAATTAATCTATTGCCTGCAGTTACGGTCTTAGGAACTTGTGTATAAATTCTATTTCCAAAAAAATCTCTTTTATTTGTTGGTACATCAACTGAAACATCTAAAGAGAGAGGCTTAATATTTAGTTTTCCGACTTTTTGAGGATAAAGAACTATTTTCTTCCATATAACATAATTATAACTGTCTCCTTTATATGACCCTCTTTCGATTTGAAGTCTTGGAATTTTTATGTTATTAGACCAAAAATCAACGTATTCAGGACTGTCTATTTCTCCTACATTAGTCACATTAATTTGAGGGCTAAAATAGAGTTTGTATGTAACTGAAATGCCCTCATTTAAATAAGGATTACTTTTAGAAACTTCAGCAACTAAATGTAAATTTTCGTTAACTACATAGTTGGTGTTATTGGGGTCATTATTTAGCGTGACAGATTTGCTAATTAAAACCTTAACAGGCATGGTTTTGTAAAGTTGATTATCAATTTCTATAGTAGCTTGTCCAATTGATAAAGATCCTTTTTTTATCGGGCTTAAGAAATAAGAATAACTTTTAGAAAAAGTTCTTTTGCCGTTTATCCAAGAATTACTTACTGATTGATTTGGTCCGCCCACTACTCTAAAATCTTTAAAATTTGGAGGGGAAAAATTATCTCCATCTTTATTTACTTTAAAATCTACTCTTAGAGTTTCGTTTATCCCTAAGGTTTTTTTACTAATTATAGCTTCAAAGCTGATTCCTTGACCTTGAGCATGAATTTCAAAGGGTATTATTGAAATAAATAATAATAAAAGAGTAGCACTTGTTCTCATAGTTTTATTTACCAATCTTTTTTGTTTTTTATAGGTACTCCCTTGGTTTTACTTTTATTTACCTTTTCTTGAACTTTTTTTTCTTGATTATCCATTGCTTTTAATAAGTTTTTTAACTGCTCTGGAGATATTTTCTTTTGTTGTGGCTTATTTTTCTTATCATCTTTTTTATCGTTCTTCTTGTCGTCTTTCTTTTCTCCCTTCTTATCATCTTTCTTGTCATCTTTCTTGTCATCTTTCTTGTCATCTTTCTTGTCATCTTTTTTATCGTCCTTCTTATCATCTTTCTTGTCATTCTTCTTCTTCTTTTGCTCATTTTTTAGCAACTCTTTTGCTAAAACATAATTATATCTTGTTTCGTCATCGTTAGAGTTATTAAGTAAAGCGCTTTTAAAAGAATTTACAGCATTTTGATAGTTTTTGTTTTGCATGTAAACATTCCCTAAATTATGAAACGCTTTGTGCAGCTCTTGTTTTGTATTGGACCTTTTAATTGAGTTTTTATATTGATAGGCTGCTTCTTTATTTAATTGACTTTTATAAAAAGAGTTAGCCAAATTATATGAAGCTGTATTATTTAATGAATCAACTGAAATCGCTTTTCTGTAAAAGACTTCAGCTTCTATTAAATTATTCTCAACATACTCTAAATTCCCATCTAACGTAATGTTATTTGATTGTTTATTCACAGAAGAATCCTGGGAGAAAACTCTTAAAGACACCATTATTAAAAAAAATACTTTATGTGTTTTACTCATTAAATAAATTTAACTTTTTTACCCAAAATGTTTTTTTATCAAAAACAAACAATTCCAAACATAGAAAAAATAAGCCAATTGCTATAAACCATTGAAACTGATCTTTATAAGCGACAAACTGCTTGGATTCAAATTCTTGTTTATCCATTTCTTTTAACTTTTCAATTATAATTTCAACTACTTCTTCTGTATTTTTGCCTTCAATATAAATACCACTACTAGAGCTCGCTAAACCTTCTAATAATTTAGGAACAAGTTTAGTAATTACTACTTCCCCTTCTGAATCTTTTTTATAAGATTGTACAATATTATTTAATTTAATTGGAATTGGCGCCCCTTTTACTGTTCCTATACCTATTGTAAAAATAGTAATTCCTGTCGCTTCAACTATTTCAGATATATTTTGATTTTCAAGTTCATGATCTTCTCCATCTGAAAGTATACATAAAACTCTATTAGTTTGATTTTCATCATCATAATAGTCTTTAGCTAACTTGATTGATTCTAAAATTGCCGTTCCTTGTGAAGATAACATTTCAGTGTTTAAGCTTTGAAGAAACATTTTTGCTGTAGAATAATCATTAGTAATTGGCAATATTGGTAACGCTGTTGCTGCATATGCAATAACTCCAACTCTATCTGAACTTAATTGATTAATTATTTGGGAAACCAGACGTTTTGCTTTTTCAAGTCTATTGGGAGCAACATCTTCCGCTAACATGCTTTTAGAAACGTCTATTGCAAAAACAATATCAACCCCTTCTCTTTTTACTGTCTTAAGCTGAGTCCCTATTTTAGGGTTAACTAAGCCTATTGAAATAAACAAAAAAGAAAGTATTAAAAATAACAATTTCACTTTAGGTTTAAATGAAGAAATATCTGGACTTAATGTTTCTAGTAATTCTTTAGAAATATACTTTTTTTGAATGATACTTTTCCATCTCTTAAGAACCAAAAATCCAAACAAGATAATTGGAATTACCAATATCAAATAAAAATATAAAGTCTCTTCTAATTGGTACATTTATATAAAGCTTTTAAATAACGTTGATCTAAGTAGCCATTCCATGAAAATAAGCACAAAAGAAATTAACACAAAAAATCTATACTTTTCAGTTGCATTAGTATATTTAAATTCTTCTACTTCTGTTTTTTCAAGTTTATTAATTTCTTCATAAATATCTTTAAGTCTTTTATTATCTGTAGCTCTAAAGTATAATCCTCCAGTTTTTTTTGCAATAGATTTTAATAACTCTTCATCAATTTCAACTTTTGTTAATCCAAGCCTGAAGGTGCCGTCTGGATTAATAGCAATAGGAGCTAAAGCATTGCCATTAGTTCCTAAACCTATTGTATAGGTTTTAATTTCATAAGATGAAGCAAGATCTGCTGCAGTATTTGGATCAATAAACCCTGAATTATTAACTCCATCTGTAAGCAGAATAATCACTTTACTTTTAGCTTTACTATCCTTAAGTCTGTTAACTGCTGTTGCCAGCCCCATTCCAATTGCTGTACCGTCTTCTATAACCCCATCAAACTTAATTTCTTCAAGCGATTTGATTATTATTGATTTATCAGATGTAACAGGTGTCTTGGTATAACTCTCTCCAGCATAAACTACAAGTCCAATTCGATCATTAGTTCTATCGTTTATAAATTCTTTAGCAACCCCTTTTAGAGCATCTAATCTATTAGGACTAAGGTCTTGTGCTAACATACTAGAGGAAACATCTACGGCAATCACAATGTCTATTCCTTTACTTGTTTTGGTTTGAGTTGAAACATCTACTATTTGCGGTCTAGAAAGGCCTATAACTAACATAGTAATAGCTAAATATCGTAAAATATCTAAAATTGGATAAAATTTGACCTTTAGAGTTTTGAAATCTAGATTTCTTGTAGAGGAAATTTTAAACTTAGAGGTTTTGTTTTTTGATATTTTAATATTTACAAAAATTAATAAAGGCAACAATATTAATAGCCAAAGAAATTCCGGATTATAAAAAGTTATTTCTTGTATCATATTATTGATTTTCAAACTTTATTGATTCTTCTACTTTATTTGAAATTTGTTTTGCATAATTATTATTTCTATCAAATATAATCTGAACATTTTGAACACCTCCACGTTGGTTAAATGAGATACTGGAATATTCTTTTTTAATTTGAGTTCCAGAATTTGTTGAATAATCAAAAGATCCTAAAAATTTTATTGCTGACAAACCGTTTTCCAAGAAAAATTCCTCTTGCTTTGTTAAAATATTTTCTGCACCTATCTCTTTTAATGAAAAAATTAAATCATCCATTAACTGCTGAGGATCAGTCTTTTTTTCTTTATCGCTTGGCTTTATGTTTATTATAATATTAATTGAACTACTTAAAGAGCCCCATTCAAATTTTTGATTTTCTGTTTCTAAAACCCGAATTAATGCATCTGGAGAAGAAATGGTAATAGGAAAAGCACCGTAAGTACTTACCGTCCAGTCTTGTGTTAAGAGTTTTTTGGTCGAATTTCCTATGACGTTATCTTTTACATCTTGCCATCCAAAAATCATTATTGAAAAAATTAAACTCACTAAAATAAGCCCCGAACTAATTCCAAAAAAAAGCTTTATAAGCCTATTTTTTTTTTGGTTTTTGATTTGCTCTAAATATTCTTTGTTTTTTAAAAGTTCTTCTTCAGATGGAGCAGGAATGGCTTCTTTAGTGTCTAATAAAACATTTTCTAAAACTTTTTTATCTGAAAAAGCTATTTCATTTCCGGGGTTTGATTTAGCAAATTTCACTAAATCAGCTGTTTTTAATACTCCTTTAAAATTATTAATTGTTTCGTTGGATAACGAAAGTTTTCCGGCATCCTTTAATAATTCTAATTTATTAATTAACTCATCAGTCGTACTTTCTATAGCATCTAAACTCACCTCTTCTTCAAGAAAGCTTTTTACAATTTCTGTTAGTTTAGAGTAATATAATTTATATTCTAACTGTTCTTTTAAATTGCTCGATTCTAAAAGATGTAATGCATTTATAGCCCTTTCTAGTGGGGGTTGTATTTTTTCTTTTTCTAGTTTTGAATTAAGTACTCGCTTGTATAGTTTCCAAAATAAAATAAACATGAAAATAACTATACAAATTATAAGATAGTTTTTCCACCATCCTTCGTTATTTTTATTTACTTCAATAATGTTTTTTATATCAAAGAACTTCTTGCTTACTGTATCGACCTTTACATTTAAAACATCTATCAAAATAGAATCTGAATAAAATAAAACGTCATTAATAATTATTTTAGGAAATTTTAAAGAAAATGTCCCTGGATCAAAACTTGTTAATGAAAAGTTTTTTTTAATATTGAATTTATTTTCAAATCTTACCGTATCCCATTCATCTTCATTAATTAGTTCAAAAGGAAGGTTAAACTTGCTAAATTCCAAAGCTACTAAGGAGATAGTGTCAACAGTCAAGCTTAACTGATAATTGATTTGTTCGCCTACTTTAATTGATGTTGTATCCACTTTAGATAAAACAACTGGTTCATTCTGAGAGAATAAATTTGAATTAAAACAAATTAACATTACAATAAGTATCTTTATTTTATCCACGCTTTTTAAAATAACTTAATAGCTTTTTTACATAACTTTCATCTGTTCTACATACTAAAGTTCCTGCTCCATTTTTAGAAAATAATTCATTGATTTTTTTAAAATTTAACGAGTTCTGTTTTTTATACTTGTTTCTTAACTCTAAAGATGATGTGTCTACAAGTCTAATTTCTTCTGTTTCCTGATCAAACATTGGGACCAAACCTAAATTTGGTATAGTTTCTTCAAGTTTATCATAAATTCTAATTCCAGTAACATCATGCTTTTTGGCAGTAACTCTTAAAGTTTTTTCAAAGTCAGGAGAAATAAAGTCAGATAAAATAAATGCTATAGATTTCTTCTTAATTACACTAATTAAAAACTGCAGAGCAGTTCCAATATCTGTTTTTTTGCTTTCAGGCTTAAACTCAATTAACTCTCTAATTATTCTTAAAACATGTGTTTTGCCCTTTTTTGGAGGAATATAGAGTTCAATTTGATCAGTGAAAAGTATGAGTCCAACTTTATCATTATTTTGAAGTGCTGAAAAAGCTAAAGTTGCTGAAATTTCAGTTATAATGTTTTTTTTTAAAACATTATCTGAACCAAAAAATTCTGATCCGCTAATGTCAACAATAAGCATTAATGTCAACTCTCTTTCTTCTTCAAAAACTTTTACAAATGGTTCATTATATCTTGCTGTTACATTCCAATCTATTGCTCTTACATCATCTCCAAATTGATAATTTCTCACTTCACTAAAAGTCATGCCTCTTCCTTTAAAAGCGCTATGATATTCTCCTCCGAAAATATTATTGCTTAACCTCCTGGTTTTTATTTCAATTTTTCTTACTTTTTTTAATAGTTCTTTTGTTTCCACTAAATAAGGTTAATTAACTTTTTTAAAAAATTGATAATTTAAATTTCTGTTAAGGGACTTCAACCTGATTTACAATTTTATTTATAATGTCTTCAGATGAGATGTTTTCAGCTTCAGCCTCATAAGTCAAGCCTATTCTGTGCCTTAATACATCATGAATTACAGATCTTACATCTTCTGGAACAACGTATCCTCTTCTTCTAATAAAAGCATAACAGCGAGAAGCATTTGCTAGATTGATACTTCCTCTTGGAGAAGCTCCAAAATTAATTAATGGCTTAAGCTCTTTTAAACCATATTTCTCAGGATATCTTGTTGCAAACACTAAGTTTAAGATATATTTTTCAATTTTTTCGTCCATATATACCATTCTCACAGATTCTTGAGCCTTAATAATCTCTTTAATACTAACTACAGGCTTGATCTCACCAAAACTATTATTAATATTTGCTCTTACAATTTGTTGCTCATCCTCAATATTCGGGTAATCTATTATCGTTTTCAACATAAACCTATCTACTTGAGCTTCTGGCAGCGGATAAGTTCCCTCTTGTTCAACTGGGTTCTGAGTGGCCATAACAAGAAATGGTGGCTGGAGCTTAAAAGTGGTGTCACCAATAGTCACCTGCTTTTCTTGCATTGACTCCAAAAGAGCAGACTGTACTTTTGCGGGAGCTCTATTTATTTCATCTGCTAATACAAAGTTTGCAAAAATAGGACCTTTCTTGATAGAAAAATCATTCTCTTTCATGTTGTAAATCATAGTTCCCACAACATCTGCAGGGAGTAAGTCTGGCGTAAACTGAATACGACTAAAACTACCTTTAACAGCTTTACTAAGTGAATTTATAGCCAGTGTTTTTGCAAGCCCAGGAACTCCTTCTAAAAGAATGTGTCCTTGACCTAAAAGACCTATCAAAAGTCTTTCTATCATGTGTTTTTGACCAACAATAACTTTATTTATTTCTAACTCTAAAAGATCTATAAACGCACTTTCTTTTTGAATTTTTTCATTGATTTCTTTAATATCAATATTTTTATTATTCTCCATTTAAATTAATTATATATTATAAAATTACTCATTAAACTTAGGGGGTGCAATTTGAATAAAAAAAATCATTCAAATTGTTAATAATTGGTTAAATATTAGATGAAAATTATTAAGATTTTGTTAAAATTTCTGATATTTCCTTAGGAACCAAATGATCTATTGATTCGTTTTTTGATTTCCTATCTCTTATTTTAGTTGACGAAATATTCATCACAGGAGCATTGTATAGCTTTACGTTTGGATGTTCTAGTAGTGAATTGGACAAGTTTGAAATATTTTTTCTTGGATAAACACATACCTGATGTTTCAAGATGTTTTCATAATTTTTCCATAAGTGCAAAGAATTTAAATTATCTTCTCCTAAAAGAATGAAAAAATTAGCATTAGAGTTCTTATTCATTAAATAATCTAATGTGTCTGCAGTGTAGTTTGGAGAAGGTAAATTAAATTCAACATCTATGCATTTTATTTTTTCATTAAAATCACAATAATGAGAAACAATTTCTAATCTTTTATTTGCATCAGAAATATTATCTTGATTTTTAAAAGGATTTTGGGGAGTAACTACCAGCCAAAGTTCCTCTAAATCCAACTTGGATATAAAATAGTTAGCGATTGCAACATGCCCATTATGTAAAGGGTCAAAAGTGCCAAAAAATAATCCTATACGGTTCATTAGTTATTTAAAAATTGATTAACAATTTGATAAGATGTCCCCATTGCAATATTTAAATCATCATTAACTAGAGTAATATCAAAGTTCTTTTCCTTTTTTAACTCATGTTTTGCTTTCTCTAATCTTAATTTAATTGAATGATCTGTATCTTTTGCTCTTGTTTTTAATCTTACTGCTAATTCATCAATACTTGGAGGCTTAACAAATACTGACAGGGCATTCTCTTTGAATAGATTTTTAAGTTTTATTCCACCCTCTACATCAACATCAAATATTACATTGTGTGTACTTAAAAGTTTTTCTGATTCTTTTTTAAGAGTTCCGTAATAAATTCCCTTATATACTTCTTCATACTCAAATAAATCCCCTGAGTCTATAAGCTTCTCAAAAGTTGCTTTTGAAATATATAAATAATCTAACCCTTCCTTCTCCCCTTCTCTTTTCTCTCTAGTGGTTGCAGAAATTGAAAAGCAAAGATTCAATTCACTGTTCTTAAGCAAACTCTTTACTAGAGTAGTTTTTCCACTTCCTGATGGCGCTGAAAAAATTATACACTTCCCTTTGTTAATCATAACACATTAAGTAATTGCTCTTTAATTTTTTCTAAATCATTCTTCATTTCAACAACAGTTTGCTGCATTAACAAATGATTTGATTTTGAACCAATAGTGTTAATCTCTCTACCTATTTCTTGTCCGACAAACCCTAGTTTTTTTCCTTTTTCAATATTTGGCTCATTAATTATTTTTTTAAAAAAAACAACATGATTCTCAAGCCTGATTATTTCTTCATTGATGTCGTATTTTTCTAAATAATATATCAGCTCTTGTTCAAATCTATTTTTATCAAACTCGACTTTCAATTCTTCTAAGTTTTGTTTTATCTTTTTCTTTACACTTTCTACTCTTTCTGGAGAATATATTTTTATTTTTTCTAACTTATTTTCAATAGATTTTAAATTATTTAATAAATCTAACTCCATCGAAGATCCTTCTTGAACTCTAAAATCAATTAATTCTTTAATCGCATTTTTGACTAATTGTTTTATACTATCTGTAAATTTTTTATCAAGATTAGGGCGGTTGTTTTCAATTGAGTTTGGAAGAGTGACTGCAATTTTTAAAAATTCCGTACCAACCCCAGATGTTATCTTTTGTAGATCTTTAATGTGAGATTTAATAACAGCATGGTTTAAATTTGAACTAAAATTGTTTTCTGAAATTTTAAAATTAATCTTAAGATCAACCTTCCCTCTTTTCAAAGAGCTAGTCAAAATTGACCTTATATCGTTCTCAATATTTCTAAATATTGAATTTAAATTGTAATTAAGATCTAGAGTTTTACTGTTTAAAGATTTAATATCTAAAGATATTTTTCCAAATTCGGAGTCTAAGGAGGCATTTCCAAAACCAGTCATCGATTGTATCATGCTGTCAAAGTTACAAAAATATGATCCTTTAATCAGCTATTTTTCTAATCCAAATATTTCTAAAGGATAGAGGCAAAGAAGGATGGTCCTGAAGAACTATTGGCATGTTTTCGTGTGAGTTATATTTTGGTAAGCCAACATTTGTAGTAGCCCCCTGAACTTCCGCGTGATTTTGTATTAATACTCCGTTTTGAAATACCGTAAAAAAGGCTGGTTTAATTAATTTTTTCTTATTAAATACTGGTGCATTAAAAATTATATCATAAGACTGCCATTCTCCAGGTTTTTTACTTGAATTTACCTGCGGAGCGTGTTGTTTGTAAATAGACCCTGCTTGACCGTTGACGTAAGTCGGGTTTTGATAACTATCTAAAATTTGAAGTTCGTATTGTCCCTGTAAAAACACTCCACTATTTGAATTGTATTGTGGTTTGTTATTTCTAATTCCTTCGCTAGTTTTCCATTCAACATGTAACTGTACGGACCCAAATGATTCTCTAGTTCTAATTCCGCCTGTCCCATTTACAACGGACATAGACCCGTCACTGTTAATTTTCCAATTAGGAGGTTCATTTGAATATTGTGACACCCAATTAGAAAAATCTTTGCCGTCAAAAAGAATCATAGCATCACTAGGTGGCTCAGCAAAATTATTCGCATTTATTTTAACAGGAACAGGGCTCCAAACTTCTGTTGGAGTGGACTCGTCTTGCGGGAATCCTAAAAAAAAATTTATTAATAAAACCCCTGAAACTAGTTTATAAATAGACATAAAATTTAATTATAGTGTTCTAAAATATTCTGCCAAAGCACGCGCTTGATCTTCTGTTATATTTTGATTTAGCATCATTATATTATTATATTCTTTTAACAGCGCCACAGCTATTGGATCCTTTTTTAACATTTCATCAGGGTTTAGAATGATGTTCATGACCCACTCGGGACTTCTCTTGTCATAAATTCCTTTCATCGGAGGTCCAATTAATCTTCTATTAATGTTGTGACATGCTGTACACTTAGAATTAAAAATACTTTTACCATTTTCAACTAAAACTGGATCTGTTTTTTCTGTAAATACAACCTTTTTGATGGGCCCAATTCCTTTGTTATTTAAATCAACAGGCGTTACATTTATTTCTTTTGAAACAACTTGATCTGGAGATTGAGTTCTTTGATATGTGAATTTTTTAGGTTCTTTTTTTTCATTACCACAACCTAAAATCAGTCCTAAGAAAATATAAAAAAAGAGTTGATTAATTTTCATTTAAATAATTTAATTAAAAATACAAAATATGTTTATAATCTGTGATTTATTTAGCTTAAATCACAATTTGGTAAGTTCAATTTTAGCTTTTAAAACCGTTTCTTTTGAGTTTCCAATAAAAAGCTTTTTTTTAATAATTAATATTGGTCTTTTCAAAAAACTGTAATGCTTTAATATTAGCTCTTTATATAGTTCTTCAGTTATGTTTTTTGCTTCTTTTTTAATACCCCTAAATAGTAAGGCTCTTTTATTGAATAGTTCTTCATAACTTTTAGTTATCGAATAAATATATTCTAAATCCTTTGAACTTATTGGAGTTTTTTTAACATCAACAAGTTTAATAGAGTCATTTAGTTTCCATGTATTAATAATGGTTTTACAAGTAGAGCAAGTAGACAAATAATATATCTTTTTCATTTTATATAAAATTATAAGATTATTTTAAGAAAATATATCTTTGTAATATTAATTTATATTATATGTCTAAAAAAGAAATAAAATTTAATACTAAAACTATTCACGGGGGACAAATTCCCGAGAAGGGTTATGGAGCGGTCATGCCGCCAATTTACCAAACCTCTACCTATTCTCAATCTAGTCCTGGAAAACATCAAGGTTATGAATACAGCAGAACCCACAACCCGACTAGACATGCCTTAGAAAATTCATTGGCTAGTATAGAAAACGGACAGTTTGGCTTAGCCTTCGGTTCAGGTTTAGCTGCTATAGATGCTGTTTTAAAGTTGTTTAAGCCAGGAGATGAGATAATTTCTACTAACGATTTATATGGTGGCTCGTACAGGCTATTTACTAAGTTGTTTGAAAAATATGGTCTTAAGTTTCATTTTACTGATATGCAAGATCTAAATAATGTTAAATCCTTAATAAACTTAAAAACACAAATGATTTGGGTTGAAAGCCCAACTAACCCAATGATGAGTATCGTTGACATTAAAGAGCTGGGTAAAATAGCTAAGGCTAATAAAATATTATTATCAGTAGACAATACTTTTGCTACTCCCTTTTTACAAAAACCTTTAGATTTAGGAGCTGACATAGTGATGCATTCTGCTACAAAATATTTAGCAGGTCATAGCGATGTTGTATTGGGAGCTTTAGTAACCGATAATAAAAAAATTGCTGATGAACTTTATTTTATACAAAATGCAAGTGGAGCAATTTGTGGACCAATGGACAGTTTTTTAGCACTTCGAGGAATTAAAACCCTTCATGTTAGAATGGCCAGACATTGTGAAAATGCAAAAAAAATTGCTTTTTATTTAGAATCTCATCCAAGGGTTGAAAAAGTATTTTGGCCTGGCTTTAAATCTCATCCAAATCATACTATTGCAAAAAGCCAAATGACTGATTTTGGAGCAATGATTTCATTTACATCAAAAGGCAATAATTATAAAGCAGCTATAAGTATCGTAGAAAATTTAAAAATATTCACATTAGCTGAATCTTTAGGGGGGGTAGAAAGTCTTGCTGGACATCCCGCATCCATGACTCATGCTTCAATTCCTAAAGATCAAAGAGAATTATCCGGTGTTGTAGACTCCTTAATAAGGCTTAGCGTTGGCATTGAAGATGTTGAGGATTTAATTGAAGATTTAAAACAAGCTATAGGATAAAATTGTATTTATTTAAGTTAATTGTTTTAAATTTAGAATAGAATTTATAAGGTTTAATTTAATCCGTTTTTATTATGAAAAAAGATATTGAAAATTTTATAGCTGAAATTGATAAAAAAAACTCGCATGAACCTGAATTTATGCAGGCGGTTAGAGAGGTTTCAGAATCAGTGATTCCTTATATTATCTCAAAAAAAATATATCATGGGAAAAATATTTTAATGAGAATGGTTGAGCCTGAAAGAGTTCTTATGTTTAGAGTTGCTTGGGTTGACGATAAAGGAGAAATCAGAGTTAATAGGGGTTATAGAGTACAAATGAGTTCTGCTATTGGACCCTATAAAGGAGGGTTAAGATTTCATCCATCTGTGAACTTAAGTATTTTAAAATTCTTAGCATTTGAACAAGTTTTTAAAAATAGCTTGACTACTCTTCCAATGGGCGGAGGAAAAGGAGGGTCAGATTTTGATCCAAAAGGTAAAAGTGAAGGTGAAATAATGAGGTTTTGTCAAGGGTTTATGACAGAACTTTACAGATATATTGGTCCTAATACTGATGTTCCAGCTGGAGATGTTGGCGTTGGAGGAAGGGAAATAGGTTATATGTTTGGTCAATATAAAAAATTGAAAAAAGAATTTACGGGCGTTCTTACCGGAAAGGGTCTTTCTTGGGGAGGTTCACTAATAAGACCTGAGGCTACTGGATATGGGACTGTTTATTTTGCAGAAAATATGCTTAATCATGTAAATGACTCCATTAAAGGGAAAACAGTCGTGATTTCTGGCTCTGGAAATGTAGCACAATACGCTGCTGAAAAATGTATTCAACTTTCTGCTAAAGTAGTTTCGCTTTCTGATTCGTCAGGTTCCATTTATGATTCTGATGGAATTAATCAAGAAAAATTAGAATTTGTCATGGATTTAAAAAACAATAAAAGAGGCAGAATTCACGAATATGTACAAAAATATCCTAAAGCAAAATTTTTCAAGAATCAAACACCATGGAGCTTTACCTGCGATATTGCCTTGCCATGTGCAACACAAAATGAACTAAAATTAAAAGATGCCGAGATCTTAATAAAAAACGGATGTATCTGCATAAGTGAAGGCGCTAATATGCCTTGCGATCCCGATGCTATTGCTGTCTTTAAAAATCATAAAATATTGTATGCTCCAGGTAAAGCTTCAAATGCTGGAGGGGTTGCTGTTTCAGGGCTTGAAATGGCTCAAAACTCTCTTAGATATAGTTGGAGCAGAGAGGAAGTCGACAGTAAATTAAAAGATATCATGAAAGATATTCATGAATCATGCTTAACTCATGGTAATGAAAACGATTATGTAAATTATGAAAAAGGTGCGAATATTGCTGGCTTTATTAAAGTTGCAGATGCCATGTTAGCTCAAGGTGTAGTTTAATCTATCTTTTTAATTTGAGTCAAATTATTCTAACATGCTAGTATCGACTGAAGCGATTGTTTTAAACTATATAAAATATTCTGAAACTAGTATAATTGTTAAATGTCTAACTGAATCTGATGGATTAAAATCCTATTTAATTAAAGGTATCAGATCAATCAAGAAGAAAACAATAAATATTGGTTTTTTTCAACCGCTAACAATCCTAGAAATAGATGCTAACCACAGAAACAAAGGGACCCTTGAAAGTATTCGTTCTGTCAAAATAATAGAACCCTATAAAACTATTCATATTGATATTTTAAAAAATACAATAGTGTTGTTTCTTTCTGAAATTTTATCAAGAAGTATTAAAGAAGAAGAAGAAAATAAATCTCTTTATAATTTTATAAAATTTTCAATGATATGGTTAGATTCATCTGAAAATTATATGAATTTCCATATTCATTTTATTATTAAACTATTTAAACACTTAGGAGTTTCTCCTGACACATCACTTATAGAGCTTAGTAGTTTTGATATTATAAATAGTGTTTTCTGCAATCCCTCCAAATCTCAGTATTGTATCCAGGGGAGTGTAATTAAACATTTTAAAGAGTTTTTAGGCACAGATTTTGATACAAAATTAAGTAATATTGATTCTTCGATTAAAAGAAAAGAATTGTTAGAGTTTTTAATGAAATATATGCAGTTACATTTACCTGAATTTAAAAGACCCTTATCACTTAATATTATGTATGATCTTTTTAAAAAATAGAGACCTCTTAGCAATTACTTTTTGCCTAGTTTGTTTTAATATTTTTGCGCAAGAATTAATCGTGAAAGATGATCAGGACAATTCTAGGATTAGTAATGTTTCCGTACATAACACCCAAAAAACAATATCTGTCCTTTCTGACTTTGAGGGGTTTTTAGATCTTTCTAAGTTTAACAAAAATGATACTCTTATTTTTAGTCATTTGTCTTACGAAAAGCTTTTAATTGTCAAATCAAGTTTTACACTTGAAAATTCGATTTTGTTTATGAGTTCCAACACACAAAAATTAAATGAAATTATTTTATCTGTTGCACGAAATAAAGAAGACAAGCGAAAAATATCTAAACAGGTTTCGTTAATTACTTCTAAAAGTTTAGAACTAGACAGGCCTCAAACATCAGCAGATTTATTACTAAACGCTAGTGGAATTAGAGTTCAAAAATCACAAGGAGGAGGAGGAAGCCCTGTGATTAGAGGTTTCGAGGCTAACAGGGTTTTACTGGTAATTGATGGAGTCAGAATGAATAATGCTATTTATCGATCTGGTCATATTCAAAACTCTATTTCCGTAAATCCTAACAGTTTAGAAAGAACCGAAGTGATTTACGGTCCATCTTCAGTTGGATATGGCTCAGATGCCCTAGGAGGAGTAGTGCATTACTACACGAAAACTCCTAAAATTAATAATGTAAAAAAATCGACAATTCAAATGTTGTCTTCATTTAATCCCAGACTTAACAATACTGTTCAAAATTTGGATTTTGAACACAGCGAAAAAAAATGGGCAAGCTATACCAATATTTCTTTTTCTAAATTTGGAGACATAGTAATGGGATCCCAAAGAAATCATGGATTTAAAAATTGGGGCTTAAACGACTATTATTTAGACCCTGATATTTATAACGATTTTAAAATTGAAAATTCTAATCCGAAAGTTCAATTAAACACATCGTATCACCAGTTTGATTTTATGCAAAAATTTAATATCATGTTATCTGAATCGTCTAACATCGTTTTGAATTTTCAGCATTCTAAATCATCGGATATAAATCGATTTGATAAGTTAAATGAAATGAAAGCCGGAGCTTTCAAGTATTCTGGGTGGTGGTATGGCCCACAGAAAAGAACAATGATTTCATCTGCTGTGAATTTTTCAAAAAAGAAAAAACTAAGTGATAAAGTAAAACTGTTATTTGCCTATCAAAAAATAGGAGAATCTCGTCATTTTAGAAAATTCCAAGCACTTTCTAAGCACAATCAAATAGAAGATTTAGATATTTTTTCGATAAATTCAGATTTTATTAAAAATAATTCTAACAACTCTTCTTTAGCTTACGGATTTGAATATGTTTTTAATAATATTAATTCTAAGGCTTATGTCAGTAATTATAATACAAACTCTTCAAATGAGTTAATAGAAATTGGCAATACATATAATATTACGGCAAGATACCCAAGTGAAGAGGGTCATTACGCAACTGCTGCTGCTTATTACGAATACCGAAAAGATCTATCTCTTAAGTCTAATGTGAATATTGGTATGAGATATACTAATACACAATTAAGAGCTAAATGGAATGATCAAGCTATAGTAAATGCTAACATTTCTGATATTCGTTCTCAAAACTCTTCTTTAACAAGCAGTGTGGGCTATGTTCTAAGACCAGAAAAAAGCTGGCAAATTAATGCCAATTTTTCAAGTGGTTTTAGGTCTCCAAATATTGATGACATAGGAAAGATAAGAGAAAAAAATGGGTTACTTACAGTGCCAAATGCCAAGCTTATGCCAGAATACGCTTATAATACCGAGTTGGGTTTTTATAAATTTTTTAATAAAAAACAAAACTCCATTTCTTTAAATACATATTATACTCATATTTCTAGACATATTACAAGAGATTATTTTAAAATACTAAGTGACACTTCGACAGATGACGATTCGACTATTCTTTTTAATTCTGAAGAAGTAATTACTATGGCTAATGTAAATAAAGGGAGCGCTTATATATATGGCAGCACTTTAGATCTAAAATTAAGCATATACAATAATTTATTTTTTAATGGGAGTCTAACCCTTACAGAGGGAGGGAGTATAGAAAATGATCACCCCCTTCCTTCAATTTCTCCATTATTTGGACATTTCACCTTAAAACTAAAGCTAAACAAATCTGAGACTCAATTAGCTTATAGGTTTTCCAATTCAAAAAACCCTGACGAATATAGTTTAGGAGGGGAGGATGGTTTAGAGGAAACTCCTGAAATTTACACAGGATTAATTTCCTCTTTTTATGGGATGCCTTCCTGGAGTGTTTTAAAACTCTCTTCTTCTTATAAGTTTTCTGCCAAATTTAAAACAACCATCATTTTAGATAACCTTTTCGATTTACATTATAGAGAGTTTGCTTCTGGAATCTCTGCGCCAGGAAGAAATTTAAATCTAGTTTTAAGTTATAAGTTCTAAGTTTAAAAATTTCATCTAAAATAGTTACTTTCGCTTCTTAGCAAATTTCGATTTAATCAAATGGCATTTAAAGAATACAAAGGTTTAAATTTATCACAAGTTGCTGACGAAGTTCTTGTAGATTGGGAAAAGAACAATTCTTTTGAAAAAAGCATCAGCATAAGGAAGGGGTCTCCAAAATTCATTTTTTATGAAGGACCTCCTTCAGCGAATGGAATGCCCGGAATTCATCATGTCATGGCAAGAAGTATAAAAGATATTTTTTGTCGTTATAAAACTTTAAAAGGATTCGAAGTTAACAGAAAAGCGGGTTGGGATACCCACGGACTTCCAATTGAGCTTAGCGTTGAGAAAGATCTAGGAATAACTAAAGAAGATATAGGAACTAAAATTTCTGTAGAAGATTATAACAAAGCTTGTAAAAAAGCTGTCATGAAATATACTGATGTATGGAATGATCTAACAAAGAAAATGGGTTACTGGGTTGATACAGAAAATCCATATGTAACTTATAAATCAAAATATATTGAAACTGTGTGGTGGCTATTAAAGCAACTTTACGATAAAAAATTAATTTATAAAGGGTATACCATACAACCCTATTCTCCAAAAGCTGGAACAGGATTAAGTTCACATGAATTAAATCAACCGGGAACTTATCAAGACGTTACTGATACAACGGTAATAGCTCAGTTTAAAGCAATAAACCAAACTCTTCCCAGCCAATTAAACTCATTTGGATCAGTTTATTTTTTAGCATGGACAACAACTCCTTGGACACTACCTTCAAATACTGCTTTAACAGTTGGAAAAAAAATTAACTATGTTTTAATTTCAACTTTTAATCAATATACTTTTGAACCAGTTAATGTAATCCTTGCTAAGGACTTAGTAAGTAAGGTTTTTAAAAATAGTTTTATTGAAGTCGTTAATAAACTTGAATTGAAATTTGATTCAAAATCAAAAAATAAAATTCCGTTTATCGTTGAAGAATCATTTGTTGGAAATGATTTAATTGATATTCAATACGAACAGTTGTGGGATGGAGCTCCGTTACCTTATGAAAACTCTCAAAATGCCTTTAGAGTTATTGCAGGAGACTTTGTAACCACTGAAGACGGAACAGGGATAGTTCATACTGCACCTACTTTTGGAGCTGATGATGCAAAAGTTGCTAAAATGGCAAGCCCTGAAATTCCACCTCTTTTAATTTATAATGAAAATCAACAGCTAGTTCCGCTTGTTGATTTACAAGGTAAATTTCGCAAAGAGCTTGGAGAGCTTGGAGGAAAATATGTTAAAAACGCTTATTATCCGGAAGGAGAAGCTCCAGAAAAATCTGTAGATGTTGAAATAGCTATAAGGCTAAAAGAAGAAAATAAAGCTTTTAAAGTAGAAAAATACGTACACAGCTACCCTAATTGTTGGAGAACAGATAAGCCAGTACTTTACTACCCATTAGATTCTTGGTTCATTAAAGTAACTGACAAGAAGGACATTTTAAATAAACTAAATAATTCTATAAACTGGAAACCTAAATCAACAGGAGAAGGAAGGTTTGGCAATTGGCTTTTAAATGCAAATGATTGGAATTTGTCTAGATCTAGATATTGGGGAATTCCTCTGCCTATTTGGAGAACCGAAGATTCTAAGGAGTCTGTAATAATTGGTTCAATGGAAGAATTAAAAAAAGAAATCTCAAAATCAATTTCATTAGGCTTTATGACTTCTGATCCCTTTGAAAGTTTTGAAGTCAATAATATGACTGACTCAAATTATGATCAAATTGATTTACACAAAAATGTTGTTGATCAAATTATTTTATCATCTAAAAGTGGAGAAAAAATGTTTCGTGAATCAGATCTAATAGATGTTTGGTTTGATTCTGGATCGATGCCGTATGCTCAATGGCATTATCCATTTGAAAACAAAGAAATGATAGACAATAATGAGGCTTTTCCAGCTGATTATATCGCAGAAGGAGTTGATCAAACTAGAGGTTGGTTTTATACTCTTCATGCTATTAGCTCTATGGTTTTTGATTCTGTAGCTTATAAAAATGTAATTTCAAATGGATTAGTTCTTGATAGAAATGGCCAAAAAATGTCTAAAAGATTAGGGAACGCTGTTGATCCGTTTAAAACCATATCAGAATTTGGACCTGACGCCACAAGGTGGTACATGATCAGTAATGCAAATCCTTGGGATAATTTAAAATTTGATTTAGAAGGTATTCAAGAAAGTAAGCGTAAGTTTTTTGGAACTCTTTATAATGTTTATTCGTTTTTTACTTTGTACGCTAATATTGATGATTTTACATATTCTGAAAAAGATATTGATCACGATAAAAGACCAGAAATGGATAGATGGATTTTGTCTGAGCTAAATTCATTAGTCGCTGAAGTTGACGATCATTATTCAAACTATGAGCCTACTAGAGCCGCAAGATCTATTTCAAAATTCCTTCAATTATACTTAAGCAACTGGTATGTTAGACTGTCTAGAAGAAGATTTTGGAAGGGTTCATACAGCGATGACAAAATTAGTGCCTATCAAACACTTTATACTTGTTTGATAGAAATTTCTAAAATATCCTCTCCTATTGCTCCTTTTTATATGGACCGATTATACCTTGACTTATCTGCCAATACTCATTCAAATTTATTCGAATCCGTGCATCACTCTGATTTTCCTAAAAGCAATACCAATTTTATAGATGTTGCTTTGCAAAAGAAAATAAGAAAGGCTCAAACTATTTGTTCTCTTGCGCTTTCTTTAAGAAAAAAAGAAAAAATAAAAGTTAGGCAGCCACTTTCAAAAATAATGATTCCTTATTTTTCTAATGACGAGAAATTAGAGTTAAGTGAAATTTCAGAATTAATTAAATCTGAGGTTAATGTCAAAAAAATTGAATTAATTAGTAATTCTTCCGGGATTTTAGTTAAAAAAGTAAAACCCAATTTTAAGACTTTAGGCCCTAAACTAGGTAAGACTCTTTCATCAGTAACCAACAAGATAAAAGAGTTTAATAATAATGATATTCAAAAGATAGAAAATGGAGAGTCTATTACTATAGAGGTTAATTCAGAAATGATTACTCTTGAGTCAACTGATTTTGAAGTAGTTTCTGAAGATATAGAAGGGTGTTTAGTCGCTTCAGAAAACAACATTACTGTCGCTTTAGACATTACTTTAAACGAAGAGTTAATAAATGAGGGCATCTGTAGGGAGCTCATTAATCGAATTCAAAATTTAAGGAAAGAAACTGGACTACTGGTAACGGATAAAATTAATTTAAAAATTCAGCTGGATAATATAATTGAAAAAGCTATTTTTGAGAATAGAGCTTATATTATTAGTGAAACTCTAACTGAAAATTTAGAAATCGTAAATGTTTTAAATGATGGGTTAGAAATAAAATTTGATAATATTAACACCAAAATTAGTATAAATAAAACTTCATAATCATGGAAATTACAAGGTATTCTGACAAAGACTTAAAAGAGTTTAAATCTATAATTGAAGATAAAATAGAAAAAGCAAATAAAGATTTAGCGTTGATTAAAAGCGCCTATATGAATGACGGAAACAATGGCACAGAAGATACTTCTCCAACATTTAAAGCTTTTGAAGAAGGCTCTCAAACCATGTCTAAAGAAGCTAATACTCAGCTTGCTATAAGACAAGAGAAGTTCGTGCGAGATTTAAAAAGCGCACTTATTAGAATTGAAAACAAAACTTATGGTGTTTGTAGAGTTACTGGTAAATTAATAAATAAAAAAAGGTTAGAGCTAGTGCCGCATGCAACTTTAAGTATAGAGGCTAAAAATATTCAAAAATAAAATTCAGAGATCTACTAATAATTTGCCTTAAAGTCTATGAGTTTAAAAAAATCTTTACTGATAATTCTATTGATTTTAGTGGTTGATCAAGTCTCTAAAATTTATATAAAACTTAATTTTCCCTTGACTCTTTATGGAGAAGCAGCTCTTTTAAATTGGGGGTGGTTTAAAATCTTGTTTATTGAAAATAAAGGAATGGCTTGGGGGACTAAGATCAATGATATTATTCCTTTTATAGATGAAAGAAACGGAAAATTAATGCTTACACTATTTAGAGTGTTTGCTGTTTCAGGGTTTTTTTATTGGCTGTATGATTGTATTAAAAACAATGCCAGCAAATTACTTATAATTTGTATTTCTTTAATTTTAGCAGGCGCTATTGGCAATATTATTGACTCTATTTTTTATGGTTATTTATTTACTGGCAGTTATTATAATATCGCTTCTTTTAGTCCTGGAAATGGTTATGAGACCTTATTTCATGGGAATGTTGTTGACATGCTTCAGTTTCCAATGTTAACTTGGGAATGGCCAAATTGGCTTCCTTTTGTAGGTGGCGAAAGCTTTACTTTTTTTGAACCTGTTTTTAACATCGCAGATACCGCCATCAGTACAGGTGTTGGAATAATGCTCGTCTTTAATAAAAGGATTTTTCCTTAAAACTTATATGTTTTTTTAGGGGTTATGCAATAGTCCATTTTAATATCACTTTGTATTACATCTTCAATTTTTTCAATTGGATCAAAAAAAGATAATCCTATTTTAATGGAGCTGGAGGAACAATTTTTCAATAACCTGTCGTAATATCCCCCACCATAGCCAACTCTATGTCCAATTTTGTCAAAACAAATTAAAGGAACAAATACTACCTCCAATTTGTTTTCGCTAATCTCAAACCCTGATTTTGGCTCTGAAATTCCATGTTTATTAATTGTCATCAAAGTAGCGTCAGTAAGAAGATAATTAGTAATTGTCTTGTCTTTAAAGTTTGTTTTGGGCAAAACTACATTCTTGTCTTTTCCTTGAATAATCTGTATAATTAACTTGGTGTCTATTTCGTTATTATTCTCAATTGGGAAAAAAATATGATAATTACTATAATCCCAAATGTTTAATTGTAAAGATCTATTTGCAATCTCAAAACTTAAGTCTTGACTCTTTTTTGCATCAAGAGAATTTCTCTTGTTCTTATATATTAGTCTAAGATCTTTCTTTTTCACTGTTTTTTGACCTTGAACTTATTGCCCTTATAAATCATGTAAGGAAAAGGGATAAGTATTGAAAAAAAGTATATCATGGATGCTGTGGATTCTTCAAAAACTAAATAAGATGTTATGAATATTAATGAAGAGTAAATCGCAAGATTTATAAAAAACTTTTTAAAAAATATAAGATAATTTTTGAGATCAAAAGATTCTTGCTCTTTTTTTGACATAGTATTGTAACCCGACAATAATTGCTCGGCATTATCTTCGTTTGTTACAAAGGCAACCCCTAAAAAACATATATTTGTTATAATAAATCCTATTAACATTTCAGTTATATTAATAAAACAAATTTAAATAATTTATTTTAGTATCGTGATTAGCTCAACTATAAAATTAGAACTTTCCACAATGCCTGACTTACCTGGAGTTTATCAATTTTTTGATGATTCTAATAAAATAATCTATATAGGTAAAGCAAAAAATTTAAAAAAAAGGGTTGCTTCTTATTTTCAAAAAAACTTAAACTCCCAGAAGACAAAAAATTTAGTTAAAAATATTTTTGAGATTAAACACGTCGCAGTCTCTTCTGAATCTGATGCTCTTCTTCTGGAAAATTCTTTAATTAAAAAATATCAGCCTAAATACAATATTCTACTTAGAGATGACAAAACATATCCATGGATTGTTATTAAAAATGAAGCTTTCCCAAGAGTCATTACAACTAGAAAAGTAGAAAAAGATGGGTCAGAATATTTTGGGCCTTTCACAAATTATAAAACTGTGAGAATGATAATGGATATGTTCTCTGGATTATACTCCCTTAGAACATGTACTTACGACCTTTCAAGGGAAAAGATTAACAATGATAAATATAAAGTCTGTTTAGAGTATCACATAGGCAACTGTTTAGGAGGATGTGAAGGGCATCAAGAAGAAAATGATTATAAAAAATACATTTCTAATATTCGAGATTTTTTAAAAGGCAATTTATCAACCTCTATAAATTATTTTAAAACTGAAATGAAGCTTGCTTCTGATTCCCTTAACTTTGAAAAGGCACAGTCGTTAAAAGAAAAAATAGAGCTTTTGTTAAACTATCAATCCAAATCAACCGTCGTTAGTTCCTCTTTAAATAATATTGATGTTTTTAGCATCAAATCGGACTCTACTCATGCTTATGTAAATTATCTTCAAGTAGCTTTTGGAAGAATTGTTCGTTTTCACAATCTAGAGATTAAGAAAAAATTAGATGAAAGCGATCAAGAGTTACTGTTGCTTTCTATAGTGGATCTTAGAAATAAATTTGATTCAAAAAACAAAACAATCATTTCTCTTTTTGATTATAAAAAAGTAATTCCAGCAAAATTTATAATTCCAAAAGCTGGAGAAAAGAAAAAATTGCTTGACTTGTCCTTAAAAAATGTTTCTTTATTTAAGCTTGAAAAGCTAAAACAAGTTCAAATTGTAGATCCAGAGAGGCATTCTAAAAGAATTTTAAATCAAATGAAAGTTGACTTAAGGCTTCAGGACAGTCCAGTTCATATTGAATGCTTTGATAATTCTAATATTCAAGGATCTATTCCAGTAGCCGCTTGTATAGTTTTTAAAAATACAAAAGCTTCAAAAAAAGATTATAGGCATTATAACATAAAAACTGTTGAAGGTCCTGATGATTATGCGTCTATGGAGGAGGTTGTCTACAGACGCTATAAAAGATTACTAGAAGAAAAAGTTTCTTTACCAAATTTAATTATAATTGACGGAGGAAAAGGTCAACTAAGTTCGTCGATACTAGCTTTAAAAAAGCTGAATCTTGATAAAAAAATCGCCATTTTAGGTATTGCCAAAAGGTTAGAGGAAATTTATTATCCAAATGACCCCATTCCTCTTTATCTTGATAAAAAATCTGAAACTTTAAGGCTTATACAGCAAATGAGAAATGAAGCTCATCGATTTGCTATTACTTTTCACAGAAATAAAAGAAGCAGCTTAGCTCTTAATTCTTCACTAGACAGTATTGTAGGGATTGGTGAAAAAACAAAAATTTCTCTTTTAAAGAAGTTTAAATCTTTAAAAAAAATAAAAGAAGTCCCCTTAGAATTGCTAATTTCAGAAATAGGAGAATCCAAGGCTAAAAAATTAATGTCTTTTTTAAATTCAACCAATTAGTATTTAATACTTTTGTAAGTGTATGCGTTTTAGAATTATTTTTATTTTTTTTATTTTCTTTTATTCTAAAGCTCTAATTAGCCAAGAGTATGAAGGAGTTAAAGCTCCTTTTATAAGCTCCTCTAGTGATTCTTTTAAAAAAGGGGAATGGTTAAAATTCAGATTACATTATGGATTTTTCAATGCTAGTTATGCCTCTCTTAGCTTAGAAGAAGAAATTTTAAAAAACGATGTTGTATATAAAGCTACAGCTATAGGAAGGACTACAGGTATTGCAAGATTGTTTTTTAGAGTAGACGATGTGTACGAAACTTACTTTCATAAAACTCGTGTTAAACCTTTAAGGTCCACTAGAAATATCTATGAAGGTGGCTACACAAAAAATGTTGAAATTAACTACGATTATTTAAATAATACTGCTAATATCAATGATATTAAAAACTCTAAATTAAGTTCTGTTTCTATTCAGGAAAATGTTCAAGACTTGATTTCCACTTTTTATTATTTAAGAAATCATTTTGATATTGAGAATTTAAAAATAAATGATTTTATAAAAATTACTATTTTTTTTGATGCAGATAATTACAACTTTAAAATGCAGTTTTTGGGTTTAGAAGATGTTAAAACAAAATTTGGAACTGTTAATTGTTTTAAATTTAGACCTTACATTGAATCTGGTAGAGTTTTTAAAGACAGTGAAAGCTTAACGCTTTGGGTAAGTAACGATCAAAATAAAATTCCTATCAAAGTCAAAGCAGGACTAAGAATTGGATCAATCGAGGCTGATTTAGAACAATTTAAAGGCTTGAAATTTCCTTTTAAAATAAAAATTAATGACTAAATTTTATTATATAATTATTGCTTTTGTTTTTTTTACATCATGTAAAAACGAATCCAGTGAAAAGGTTTCTGTTGTTGTTAAGGAAAAAATTATCACACAATTTGGCTATACATTAAACGATTTTCATGTGTTAAAAGATACGGTTGTGAGTGGAGATTCTTTTGGTTCAATATTAGAAAAAAACAATCTTTATTACCCTCAAATTTATAATATTGTTCAAAAGGCCAAGCAAGTTTTTGATGTAAGAAAAATTAATATTGGCAAACCATATACTGTTCTTTTTTCTAAAGATTCCTTAAAAACTCCTAAATTATTTATATACCAACCTAACCTGATCGATTATGTTTTAGTTTCTTTAACTGATTCTTTGTGGGCTGAAAAAAAATCTAAAGCTGTTAAGCTTCTTGAATTTGAAGCGCAAGGAGTTATTAAAAGTTCTCTTTCAGAAGCTATGGAAGCAAAAAAACTTTCACCTTTACTATCTAACGAACTTTCTGAAATTTATGCTTGGTCTATTGATTTTTTTAGACTTGAAAAAGGAGATAATTTTAAAATTATTTATTCGGGGAAATATGTTGATGATTCCATTTATGTTGGTTTAAATAGAATTCATTCTGCTTATTTTGAACATAGAGGAAAGCCTTTTTATGCTATTGAATTTGAGACAGATCCTAAAAGAAATATTATAGAATATTTTGATGAAAATGGTAAAAACTTAAGAAGAGCTTTTTTAAGAGCTCCTGTTCAATTTAGTAGAATTTCTTCAAGGTATAACCTAAAAAGAAAAATTGCTTATTACGGAAGAGTTCGTCCTCACCGAGGGACTGATTTTGCCGCACCAAGAGGAACGGCAATTAGATCGACAGCTAGTGGAACTGTAATAAAATCAGGATACACCAGAGGAAACGGTAATTATGTAACTGTTAAGCACAACGGAACCTATTCAACGCAATATTTACACATGAAAAAAAGAGGAGTAAAAGTTGGACAATTTGTTAAACAAGGGGATTACATAGGGTCCGTAGGAATGACCGGAAACACATCAGGGCCTCACGTTTGTTATAGGTTTTGGAAAAATGGTAAACAAGTTGACCCCTTAAGACAAAAGCTTCCTGAAGCCAAGCCTATATCAAAAGAGTTAAAAGAAAAATACTTAACTTATATGAAACCAATAAAAAAACAACTTGACGGTATTGAATCAATTGTTAACTTTTAATAAAATATTACAGTAAATATTATTTAAATGTCTTTAAAAAAAATTGTCCCAACTAAAACTAAAGCTTGGAAGTTATTAGAGTCTCATTTTAGTGAAATAAAATCAGCCGAGATAAAAGATCTTATAAGAACAAATAATCCTGATAATTATAAGATTAATTGGGAGAATTTTACAGTTGACATCTCAAAAAATAGACTTGATGACAAAGCTTTAAGCTTATTATTTGAACTAGCCAGCGAGTGTGGTGTTGAAGAGGCTATTTCAAAGCAGTTTAATGCAGAAATTATTAATGAAACTGAAAATAGAGCTGTGCTACACACTGCTATACGTACCGATGGGAATGAAAAAATACTTCTTGGCAACAACGATCTAGTTCCTTCAATTATTCAAACTAGAAAGAAAATTCAAGAATTTACCGATGATGTAATTTCTAAAAAAATAAAAGGATCAACCAATAAAGCATTCACTGATATTGTAAATATTGGTATTGGAGGGTCCGATTTGGGTCCTGTTATGGTAGTTGAGGCATTAAAACATTATTCCTCTAGGTTAAAAACTCATTTTGTTTCAAATGTAGATGGAGATCATGTTTTAGAGATTTTAAAAGACTTAAATCCCGAAACTACTTTATTTATTGTTGTTTCTAAAACCTTCACTACTCAGGAAACTATTTCTAATGCCACAACAATTAAAAATTGGCTAGTTTCTAGCCTAGGACAAAAAAGTGTTATAAAACATTTTGCTGCCGTTTCTACTAATCAAAAAGAAATTCAAAAGTTTGGAATTGACCCTGACTTTGTTTTTCCAATGAATGATTGGGTTGGAGGAAGATTTTCGCTATGGAGTTCTGTTGGCCTTTCAATAAGCTTAGCGGTTGGGTATCTAAATTTTGAAAAATTGCTGATGGGGGCCAATAAAATGGATTTACATTTTAAAACTTCCTCTTTAGAAAAAAATATCCCCATTGTTTTGTCTTTAGTAAGTATTTGGTATAACAACTTTTTTAAATGTGAAACTGAAGCTGTTATTCCCTACACTCAATACTTACACAGACTGCCAGCTTATCTTCAGCAAGCTATTATGGAAAGTAATGGAAAGAGCGTAGACAGGTCTGGAAATAAAATATCCTATCAAACAGGAAATATTATTTGGGGCGATACAGGAACGAATTCGCAACATGCGTTTTTTCAATTAATTCACCAGGGTACCAAGTTAATACCGTGTGATTTTATAGGTTTTAATAAGCCTTTATATAAAGACAACACTCAGCACGACAAGCTAATGTCTAACTTCTTTGCTCAAACAGAAGCTTTGATGATGGGTAAAACAAAAATAGAAGTTGAAAATGAGCTAACTAGTTCAGGGATTAGTAAAGAAAATTTAACTTTTTTAACTCCTTTTAAAGTTTTTGAAGGAAATAAGCCAACTAATACTATTTTAATAAATAAGTTAACTCCCGAGAATCTAGGAAGTTTAATCGCCATGTATGAACATAAAATTTTTGTACAAGGAATAATTTGGAATATTTTCAGTTATGATCAATGGGGGGTTGAACTTGGCAAACAGCTAGCCTCTAAAGTTCTAAAAGAAATCGAAGGTAATTCCGTTTCAAAACACGATTCCTCAACTAATTATTTACTAAATAAGTACCTGTCAAATAGCTAATTAAGGGAGGTTTTTATTGTGTAATTAACACTTTAAAAGTCTTAAAAACAGTTATTCACATTAATTGTTTAAAAAATTAATGCTTATTTAACATATTTTTAAGAAAAAATATTCACTTTTGCCTAAAATAACAACACCATAAAATATATGAAAAAAATAACTTTATTTTTAACAGCTATTCTTATCTCAGGATTCTGTTATTCGCAAAACACTATAACTGGTACGGTTGTAGATTCAGAGTTAGGCACTGGCCTTCCTGGAGCTACAGTGCTCGTTAAAGGAACTTCAAATGGGGTTTCTACAGATTTTGATGGTAAATTTACCATCAACTCCCCTGTTTCTGGAGTTTTAGTAGTTTCTTTTATAGGTTACGATTCTCAAGAAATTGATTTTAGCAAATCTATGCAGGTAGATATTTCTTTAATTCCAAGTGCTAGTGAATTAGACGGAATAACTGTATTTGGAACGGTTGATTTCGCTATAGACAGACAAACGCCTGTTGCAGTTTCAACTCTAACAGCTTCAGAAATTCAAGAAAGAATTGGAAATTTAGAACTTCCTGAAATACTTAATTCCACACCTGGGGTTTATGCAACAAGGGCTGGTGGTGGTTATGGAGATTCTAGAGTTAACGTAAGAGGCTTTGATTCTCAAAATACTGCTGTTTTAATTAATGGTATTCCAGTAAATGATATGGAAAACGGAAGAGTCTACTGGTCAAACTGGGCAGGGCTTACAGATGTTGTTTCGGCTATGCAAGTTCAAAGAGGTCTTGGAGCGTCTAAACTAGCTATTTCTTCAGTAGGAGGAACTATTAACGTTTTAACAAAATCTACTGACCTTACTAAAGGTGGTAAAATTGCCACTAGCGTTGGAAACGATGGCTATATGAAAACTGTACTTGGCTACAACACTGGTGAGATGAAAGGCGGTCACGCTTTATCTTTCTTAATGTCAAGAACTGCAGGAGATGGATATGTTGACGGAACTATGTTTGAAGGATATAATTACTTTTTAGGTTATGGATGGAAATCTGACAGACACAACGTTCAAGTGATTGTCACTGGTTCTCCTCAAACACATCACCAAAGAACTACCAGTTCTTTCAATATGGCAAAAGGTGCACAGTATAAGCAATATGGTATTAGATATAACTATAACCACGGTTACTTAAATGGGCAAGAATTTAATTGGAGAAAGAACTTCTACCACAAACCTATTGCTTCTGTAAACTGGGAATATGATATTAATGATTCTACTAAGCTTTCTGCTTCAGCTTACTACTCTATAGGAAGAGGAGGAGGGACTGGAGACATAGGTAGAGCTTATGGGTTTCAATATGCAAGTGGTGATTTAAATTATAACGGAAAATATGCTTTTAGAAATCCTGTTAATGGGCATTTTAACTACGATAAGTTAGCAGCCTATAACGGAGGAGTTGCAACTACTTTCTACAATGGAAGAACTGCAGCAAATTCAATTGATGCAGCTACTGGTCTTTATATTGTTAACGATCCACACGAGAGAGTAGATGGAGTAAAAAGAAATGGAATTGTCAGAAGAGCTTCTGTAAATTCTCATAATTTTGTTGGGACTCTAGCTAATTTAAAGAAAACACTTTCTGATAATTTAAACTTGGATTTTGGAGTTGATTTAAGATCTTACAAGGGAATTCATTACAGAAGATTAGATAATCTGCTTGGAGCTGATGGGTATAGAGATTTTCATAATAAAAATTATTCTGGAGGAAGTGCAGTGAGAACTAAAACTTACAGCTCAGATCTTGCAGATCAGTGGAATGTATTTAAAGATACAGATGATGAAGAAAAAATTAACTATCACAATGACGGATTAGTAAAATGGAGTGGCGTATTTAGTCAGTTGGAGTATAAAAACGACAAGCTTTCTGCTTTTGTTCAAGGAGCTATTTCGAATCAAGGTTTTCAAAGGATAGAGTATTTCTTAAGATCTGGTGCTGACCAAACTTCTGCTTGGAAAAACATAACTGGAGGAAATGTTAAACTTGGTGCTAATTACAATATAAATGCTAAAAGTAACATGTATGTAAATACAGGTACTTATTCAAAGCAGCCTAATTTTGATGCTGTATGGATTAATTATGACAACATTCTAAACCCTGATTTAAAAAATGAAACTGTAGTTGGTCTTGAAGCTGGTTACGGATACAGATCTAATAAACTTAACTTTAATGTGAATGTTTATAGAACTTCCTGGAAAGATAGATTCCTATCTGATGGAGTGTCTGTTGGAGATGTAAGAGGTACTGCTAATTATTATGGGATCGAACAAATTCATTCTGGAATTGAATTTGATGGTACTTATGAGATAAGTCCATTTGTTGAAGTTGAAGGAATGCTTTCATTAGGAAACTACGAATATGGAGGTAATGTAACAGCTGATGTGTTTGATTCAAGCAGAACTAAAATTGGAACCTCTACTGTTTATTTAGATGGAGTTAAAGTAGGAGATGCTGCACAAACAACATCTAGAGTGAACTTAAGGGTTTCACCAACTGATTTGTTTAAATTTAACATTAGTATGTTCTCTGCTTCTGATTTGTTTGCAAATTTCAATCCAGAAGATTTTGATTCAGCTGGCAAGACGGCAATGCAATTGCCTTCATATGAATTATTTGATTTTGGAACGTCTTACAACTTATCCGTTGCGGGTAAAAAAGTTTACGTAAGATTGAATGTAAACAACATCTTTGACACTCATTATCTAGCTGAATCTGCAACTAATATTCTTACAAATGCTGGTGACCCAACATTCTTAGGGGTTAACGCAAATAACAGAGTATTTCCTGGTTGGGGAAGAACTTGGAATTTAGGATTTACATATAGATTCTAAATTTTAGAAATAAATTCTTAAAAAAGCCTCTTAATTTAAGGGGCTTTTTTATTTAAAATCCTTAATTTTTAATTGTATTGTTGTAACTCCATTCCATGTGTTTTCGTCAATACTGTAGACTACCGAAAAATTAGTAGAGTCTTTTATACTGTCAAATTTATCGGAAAGCCAAAATCCGATAGCAGGATAAGTTTGGATGTTATCATGTGTCAAGTTTAATTTTATGTGCTCTTTCTCTTTGCCTAATTTAAATTTTTTATTTTTTATTTTTAATCCTTTTGATAGAAATAAAGGGGTTCTGTTTCCTGGACCAAAGGGTTCAAACTGCTTAAGTATTCTATAAAATTTTGGAGTAATAAAATCTAAATCTATTTCAGATTCAATAATTATTTCTGGTTCAGAGCTTTTACTTTCAAATATTTTTGAAACAGCCATTTCAAATTTATTTTTAAAATTTAAATAATTTTCTTTTTTGATGGTCAACCCAGCTGCATATTTATGTCCTCCAAATTGACAAATTGTCTCACTGCAATCTTCCAAAATCTTATATAGATCAATCCCTTTAACAGACCTTGCTGATGCGGTTAACTCACCATTTTTTGATTCACAAAAAACAACGGTGGGTTTATAATGTTTTTCAATTAACCTTGAGGCAACAATACCTATCACCCCTTTATTCCATGACTTATTAAAAACAACAGTAGAGTTTGTTTCTTTTTTATCTTCTTTAATATAATCTAAAGCTTGATTTGTTGTTTCTTTTTCTACCTCTCTTCTAGAATTGTTTAACGATTCTATTTTTAAAGCTAATTCATCTGCTTTTTGAGTATCTGTTTCAATTAACAACTCTAAAGCCAGTGAAGCGTGCTCCATTCTTCCTGCTGCATTTATTCTAGGAGCAATATGAAACATTAAGTCTCCTATGTTAAATTCTTTTTTAACTCTATTTTTAAATAAACTGTTAATTCCTGTTCGTGGGTTTGAATTGATTATTTGTATTCCAATATGAGCTAAAATTCTATTTTCTCCTATAATAGGAACAATATCTGCCGCAATTGCAATTGCCACTAAATCTAAATAATTAATAACACCATCTATTTTGTTGTTAATCTTTAATTCTATTGCTTGTATTAATTTAAATCCTACTCCACACCCACACAATTCTTTAAATGGATATTTACAATCTTTTCTTTTTGGGTTCAGCACTGCTAAAGCCTTTGGAATAGATTCATCAGGATTATGATGGTCACAAATAATAAAATTAACATCTTTTCTTAAAGCATAAGCTACTTGGTCATGTGCTTTTATTCCACAATCCAATGCAATTATTAATTTTTGATTTTTTTTGTCAGCTAAATCTATAGCCTTAGTTGAAATGCCATATCCTTCTAAATTTCTATCAGGGAAATAAGTCACTACTTTACAGCCTAGTGATTTTAAATACATGCTTAAAAGAGCGACTGACGAGGTGCCATCCACATCATAATCTCCAAATATCATAACAGACTCTTTATTTTGAACTGCTTGCAAAACTCTATCCACAGCAAGATTCATGTCTTTCATTAAAAAAGGGTCATGAAGCTGATCTAAACTTGGTCTAAAAAAATCTTTAGCTTGATCGAAAGATTTAATTCCCCTGTTTACTAGCATTGAGGAAAGAATCATATCAATATTTAAATCTTTTGAAAGTTGATTGACAGTTTCTAAATTCTCGCTTTTTTCTATTATCCAGTTCATTTTATTTTTCCCTTTCCATCTACGACAATTACAAACTCTCCTTTTGGAGATTTTTCTTGAAAATGATTAATTAATTCTAAGACAGTGCCTCTTAGAGTCTCTTCATATATTTTGGTTAATTCTCTTGAAACCGAAATTCTTCTTTCAGCTCCAAAGACATCAGAAAAATTATTTAGAGTACGTATTAATTTATGAGGAGATTCATAAAAGACCATAGTCCTGCTTTCTTCGCTTAGATTATCAAGTCGTGTTTTTCTTCCCTTTTTGACAGGTAAAAATCCTTCAAAAATAAATTTTTCAAATGAGATTCCGCTAATTAATAATGCTGGAATTAAAGCAGTTGCGCCTGGCAAACATTCAATTTCAATATCATTTTCTATGCATGTCCTAGTTATTAAAAATCCTGGATCAGAAATTCCAGGTGTTCCTGCGTCGGAAACTAACGCTATATTTTCCCCTGATTTTATCTTTTCAGCCATGTGCTGGACTTCCTTATGCTCATTAAATTGATGATGTGATCTTAGTTTAGATTCTATCTTAAAGTGATTAAGTAATTTTTTGGTTCTTCTTGTATCTTCGCATAAGATTAAGTCAACGCTTTCTAATACTTTAATGCCTCTGATTGTCATGTCATCTAAGTTCCCTATTGGGGTTGGAACAATATATAGTTTTGCCATGTTGAATTAATTTTAGCACATTTGTCAAACGTTTAAAGTTAACTACTTTAAAAATAATAACAATACTTTCAAAATGATTGAAAATAAAAATATAAAAACAAAATCAACTGGTCGCTTAGAAGTCATTTGCGGCTCTATGTTTTCTGGAAAAACGGAGGAATTAATTAGAAGGCTAAAAAGAGTTGAATTCTCTAATCAAAATTATATAATCTTTAGGCCTAAGACAGATTCTAGAAATCCAAACGATAAAATTATTTCTCATGCAAAAACGGAAATTTCAGCAACAACAATTACAGAACCTGAAGAAATTCTAAAATTTGCTCATAATTATGATGTTATTGGAATTGATGAAGCTCAGTTTTTTAGTAATACCCTAACCACTGTTTGCAATTCCTTAGCAAATTCTGGGTTTAGAGTTGTAGTGGCGGGGCTTGACATGGATTATAAGGGCAATCCTTTTGGTCCAATGCCAAGTTTAATGGCAACAGCTGAAGAAGTCACGAAAGTTCATGCTGTGTGCGTTAAAACTGGGAAATTAGCTAGTTATAGTTTTAGGAAAAAAACCAATGACAACATAGTTATGGTTGGTGAAAAAGCAGAATATGAGCCACTTTCAAGGGAGGCTTTT
>Ga0209482_1000157_pt1 | contig 58206 bp, 65 predicted proteins | sample CoawatmetaG10DNA_FD_187512 | JGI IMG/M metagenome (GOLD analysis project Ga0209482, IMG submission 187512) | Marine microbial communities from the West Antarctic Peninsula - Coastal water metaG104-DNA (SPAdes) (version 2) | ecosystem: Environmental > Aquatic > Marine > Coastal ...
GCAGAGGACGGCTCACTAGCTACAGACGCTGGCGCAACTCTTGTGTACGTTGATTCAACAATCGGATGGAAGGAGTTATAAAATGGCTGTTATTTTAGGAAAGGGTGGCTCTGAGTCATTCCCTACATTTTTTTTACATAAGTCCCAGACATGGGTTCCACCTCAAGACGGCAAAATAATGATTCACGTTATTGGCGCAGGTGGCGGAGGTTCTGGTTACACTGGAACTCCTCGCTCTGGAGCCGCTGGAGGATATTGTAAAAAGAACACTTTAGCTGTGACTACTTCAGGCTCTTTTGTAGTTGTAGTAGGCGCTCACGGCAACGGCACTGCGGGAGCCGATGGTCAAGCGGGAGGTAACTCTACTGTTGCAGGCACTGGATTGTCAGCTACTTTAACGGCCAACGGTGGTGCGGGAGGTGGAGCTACTTCAGGAACTCCTGCGGGCGGGTCAGCCTCAAATGGTGATGTAAACAACACTGGGGGCGCGGGACAGTCTTATGGCGGTGGAGGTGGAGTTGGTTTAACAGGGACTGGGGAGCAAGGAAGTGCTTACAACTCCACTTATCGTGCAGGAGGGTGTGACGTAGTTGGGGATTTTTACTCTTCAACTATGGGCCAATTAGCTGGCGGGAAAGGGCCACTGGCTGTTTTTCAAAACGAATGGTCTGGTTACGCACCTCAAAGAGCAGAACCTTTGTCTGGGGGCGCTCAGAACTGGACGGGTTCAACTAGCGGCGGGCAGGTTAGCGGAGGCGATGGTGGCCTTGGCGGTGGTGGCGGTCAAGGTAGACACGGAAATGGCGCGACATCTAATAGAGGCGGTGATGGCGGTAACGGTGTCGTTGTAATCCAATACATCCCATAAGGAGAATGAAATGAAATATAATATTAAAGATGCTGATGGCAACATCACAAATACCATCACTGCTGACGCTGAGTTTGTTGCAGCTAACTTTGACCACTATGAGCTTTGGGTAGCACCTACACCCGCAGAGCCTACAGCAGAAGAAGCTGCCCGTAACTGGCGTGATGGCGAACTCTCATCCACAGACATAGCAGCCACAGTATCTGACTATCCAAATGCAGCAGCTATTATTACTTACCGTACAGCCTTACGTAACTGGCCTGCGAGTGATGACTTTCCAGCCACGCGGCCAACTTTAGGGAGCTAAGAAATGGCGACTACACAGGTATCAAGCAGTCTTATAAAAGACGCATCAGTAACCGCAGCTAAGATGGCAGCGAACAGCGTAGATAGCGCACAGTATGTTGATGGTTCTATTGACACTGAGCACATCGCTAACGGTCAAATTACTGTTGGTAAAATGGCGGCGAACAGCGTAGATAGCGCACAGTATGTTGACGGTTCTATTGACACTGATCACATCGCTAACGGTCAAATTACTGTTGGTAAAATGGCTGCTAACAGCGTAGATAGCGATCAGTATGTTAACGGCTCTATCGACGCTATTCACATTGCAGCTAGCGCAGTTGGTACGGCTGCTTTAACAGCTACTATAGCTGCTGGTATTCCCACAGCCGCTGTAAGCAGCAACGGCAACGCTACGGCTAACACGCATCACTTTGTATCTTCGGCTGGTGTAACGCTAACGCTTCCAACGCCTACAGTAGGTATGCGAGTTTTTATAACTGTTGGAAACTTTGTAAACACCGTGGTTGGTCGCAATAGCAGCACCATTGTAGGACAATCTTCAGACTTAACAATAAACGTAGCTAATATGTCAATAGGACTTATTGGTACTTCAACTTCGGCGTGGGTGTTTATCTAATGAGTAATTTAACAGATTTAATTTCAGCAGGCGGGGGCGGTGGCTCACCTTTCCCATTAATGGTTTTTCAGCAATCACAAACGTGGGCGTGTCCTACAGCAATGGAGGCCCTTGTTTTCGTTATAGGTGCTGGCGGGTCAGGAGCGTTCAATAGAAGTAACAACACTAGCAGTCGCTCATGCTCAGGTGGCGGTGGTGGTGGTTGTGTAGTTTCAAAACTAACCCTTGCTGCACAAAACTACACTCTTACGATTGGTGCTGGCGCTCAGTATGTAAGTACTGCTAGTGGAGCTAATGGCAACGCTGGTGGAAATTCTGCAATGTCTGGCTCTGGCATGACAACCATGACAGCAGGCGGTGGAGCAGGCGGTAAGATGGATTCTCGTAGTACAGCAACCGCAGGTGGCTCTGCATCTGGCGGTACGGTTATGAACAATGTAGGCGGTGCTATTGCGGCACAAGCTGCCGGACAGTACACGACATCAGGTGGCGGTGGTGTAAGTCTTTGGGGTGGTAATGCTGATGGCACGTGGAACACTGCTTCAACACAATCACAGGTTGGTGTGGGAGGCTCCCCCATAGGTAAGTCTGGTATATACGCAAGTAATCCAGAGTACCGTAGTGACTCGTCGTATAACTTCTACCCTAATCAGCCTGTTGAGGTTACTCCTTTTCCAACAATTAAGTTTTATCAGCACTCTTCTCGCCTTGCATGGGGTAGTAACTCTTTTAACAGTTCTGGACATACAGGGTTTATGTCAGATGAAGGTACTAACTATAACGCTTTAGGTAACTCACCCTTTACAGGAGGGGCAGGTGTGTCCGGTGGAACGGGGGGCGCATACTTCAGAGCAGCAGGAGGAATTGCTGGCGCTGGCGGTGGTGGTGTGAACTGTGATTCCAGCCCTGCTGGGGGGGTATCTGGTGGCGGTGGCGCTGGGTTGATAATAGTATGTCCAATAAGCATGGGAGCTTAAAATGAATATTTATTCAATTACAGACGCAGACGGTGTCTGGGTAAACACCATTGTTTCGACACTTGAGTTTGCACAAGAAGAGTACCCTAATTGCACTTATGCTGTGCAAGAAAGCCCCGCTATTCCGGCAGAAGAAACTGAAAGGCAATGGCGGGATGAAGAACTAACGTCAACAGACACAGCTTCGCAAATACCAGACTGGCCGAATCGTGACAACATTCTAAGCTATAGGACTGCATTGCGTAACTGGCCTGCTAGTGATGACTTCCCTGCAACTCGGCCTACTTTAGGTAGTTAAAAATGATTGTTGAAATCACTATGGTGGTGGGTGCTTTAAAGACTCTTAATGCAGGAATTAAAACTGTTAAAGAGTCCGGTAATCACTTGTCCGACATAGCTGGTATTTTTTCTACACTGACCGAAAGTAAACAGGCAGTAGAGAAGATTGAACATGAAGCCAAGGAAGGTACGCATGTTCTTTCACAACAAGAAGCCCTAGAACTTGCATGGGCCAAGAACGAAATCCGCGAACGCGAAAAAGAATTAAAGAAAATTACTCCACGAGAAGTGTGGCGCGATATGTTGTCTATACAGCATAAGTCGTTAATGGAGTATAAGACTAAGATCGCCAAAGAAAAAAAGGCTATAGCCAAGAAAAAACAAGCCCTGTCTTCTATTGTTGAGGGTGTGTTTTTCTGGTCTTTACTAGCGTCAATAGCCTTTGGAGCTTTATACTACTTTGGGGTGATATGAGTAACTTTGACCCTAAAAATCCTGATGACTGGAAAGGGTTAGGCGTTGTACTACTAATTGGCCTTTTATTTTTTATAACATATGTAGGAAAGTAAATGACTACCATGAAAGAACTTAGCGCCAAACAAGTAGCTCACGAGAAAGAATGTTTGGTTCGTTATGAGAATATAGAACGTAGGCTAACCGATGGTAGTAAAAGGTTTGACCGCTTAGAGAACATGTTGTGGGGAATATACCCCATGCTTATCGGCCTATTTGCCCTTACAAAATGGATACAATAATATGTTAGCTCAATTGATCGGCCCAGTTTCTAACTTACTAGATAAATTCATTCTAGACAAAGATGTTAAGGCTAAGTTGTCTCACGAAATTAGCACGATGGCAGAGCGCCATGCTCAAGAGTTAGCCAAGGGCCAGTTAGAAGTTAACAAGGTTGAGGCTGCACACAAGAACATGTTTGTTGCTGGCTGGCGACCTGCTATTGGCTGGATTTGCGGATTTGCTCTAATGTACTCTACTATCCTATCTCCTATTCTTGGCATCTGGTACACAGTTCCACCTGTCGATAGCTCCCTGCTTACTACTGTGCTGATGGGTATGCTAGGTCTAGGCGCTATGCGTACTGTGGAGAAGACCAAAGGCGTTCAGAGAGAAAAATGAGGTACTTCAGCCGAGCAGACTTTGATTGCCAAGAGACGGGCAACAATGAGATGTGCAACGACTTCCTAGAAAAGCTAGATGAACTACGGCATGTCTGCGGCTTCCCGTTTCACATTACTAGTGGTTACAGGGACAAGACCCATAGCATAGAGGCAGCCAAAAAAAATCCGGGCACTCATGCACGGGGGATTGCCTGTGACATCAAAATCTCCAATGGAAACCAAGCATATGCTATCATTAAGTACGCGCAATCAATGGGCTTTAATGGTATAGGCGTAGCTAAAACCTTTATTCATGTAGACACTAGAGAGACTACTCCAGTGGTATGGTGCTACTAAAACACTTACAGGTGTGATATGCCACTAAAGAAATTACAGTTAAAAGCAGGAGTTAACCGCGAAAACACTAGATATACTAGTGAAGGCGGTTGGTATGAAAGCGATAAGGTAAGGTTCAGGCAAGGTATGCCTGAGAAAATAGGTGGGTGGCAGCGTATATCTACGTCTACTTTTCTAGGAGCGTGTCGTTCTCTACACTCGTGGGTGACTCTTACTGACTTTACTCTGACAAGTGTAGGTACAAACCTTAAATACTACCTTGAAAACGGAGGAGCGTACTACGATATTACTCCTATACGCGCCACTGTCACGCTTACTAACCCGTTTGCCACATCTTCGGGTAGCCCAACAATAGTAACTGTTACCGACGCTAATGGGGAATACAAAAATGGAGACTTTGTTACTTTCTCTAACGCTTCTGCGGTAGGAGGACTTACTTTAAATGGTGAGTTCCAAATAACGTACACTACAGGTAACACATATACTATTGTATCACCTTCATCCGCAAGCTCCGCAGCTACAGGTGGAGGCACGGTTACTGCTGTCTACCAAATAAATTCTGGGTCAGAATTAGAAATCCCATTACGGGGCTGGAGTGCAGGTGCATGGGGCGAAAGTACATGGGGTAACGGCGGAGCTAGTACAGAAAGCCTTCGTATATGGAGCCAAGGTAACTTTGGAGAAGATTTAATACTTGGACACAGGGGTAGCCCTGTGTTTTTCTGGGATGCTTCTGCTAACACTCCTTTAGATAATCCTGCTACGTTACTTAGCGCAGAGTCGGGGGCATCTAATGTGCCTACAGCACAGAACATAATACTTGTATCAGACATTAATAGGTTTGTGTTTTGTTTTGGTGCAAACCCGTTAGGTACTAACGTACAAGACCCTATGTTAATTAGATGGTCTGACCAAGAAGACGCTACTAACTGGACGCCTACCGCAACTACTCAAGCGGGTGATCTAAGACTATCTAGAGGCTCCGAAATAGTAGCCGCAGAGCAGACTAGGCAAGAACTGCTAGTGTGGACTGATTTCTCTGTGTACTCGTTACAGTACGTAGGCGCACCTGTGGTATGGGCAGCGCAGCTTGTGGGCGAGAACTCTTCTATAATGTCTCAGAACAGTGTAGCTGTAGCAGATAACGTGGCCTACTGGTTTGGTAAAGACAAGTTCTACATGTATGACGGAGGAGTAAAAGTACTCCCTTGCGATGTAAAACGGTACGTATTTAGCAATATAAACAGAGCCAATATAGAACAGGTATTTGGTAGCACCAACGAAGGGTTTGATGAGATATGGTGGTTCTACCCCTCCTCTGGTAGCAACGAAAATGACAGGTACGTTGTGTACAACTACGTACAGAAAATATGGTACTACGGTAACTTAGCGCGTACAGCTTGGTTAGACTCTGGCATAGGAGCCTTTCCTGTAGCCGCTACTAACAGTCATAACTTAGTACAACATGAGGTAGGGCTAGACGACGCCGAAACAGGCACCACAGTGCCAATAGTAGCCTCTATAACCTCTGCACAGTTTGATCTGGATGAGGGAGACAAATTCATGCTAGTGTCTCGGATGGTACCGGACATAACCTTTGAGGGGTCTACGGCAGACTCTCCTGTGGTAAACATGTCTCTATCCGCACTACAAAACTCTGGTTCTGGGTTTAACGATCCCCTATCTGAAAGTGGTAACAGTGGTGGTTCAGTAATTAGGACAGCCGCCTCACCCGTAGAGAAGTTTACTGAGCAGATATACCTGCGTGTGAGAGGTAGACAGGTTAGCTTTAAGGTAGAATCTACCGCTGTAGGAGTAACATGGCAGTTAGGCTCACCTCGTATTGATATGCGTCCAGACGGGAGAAGGTAATGTCGGTAGATTTTACAGACTACGGAGTAGAGTTTGTTGCTCCCTTATTACCTAGCCCCCCTGATGAGTATAGTAAACTAGCGTTTGAGAAGTTTAATAACTCTCTACGTTTGTACTTTAATCAGTTAGACCAAGCACTAAGAAATGATACACTGGTGCTCCAATCTGAAGCTACGAGTTGGTTTATAAGCTAATGGCAAATACATATATAAACGCGAAGGTCGATCTAACTGGAACTAGTGTAACTACGTTATATACCTGTGCAATTTTGACTACGGGCATAGTTAAATCCATATTAGTATCAGAAGACTCTGGCAACGCCGACACTATAACGGTAACCATAACTAACGGTTCTACTGTACACAGCCTATTTAATGTTAAACCCGTTGGCGCTAACGCTACAGTAGAGTTATTGACCGCTCCGTTGGTAGTGCAGACGGGAGAGATATTAAAAGTAACCGCAGCTACTGCAAATAGACTACATGTGGTAGCAAGCATACTAGAGATTACGTAATGACTGTAAAGATTCCTGCTAGAGATAAAGATGCCGATAATTACTTTGATTTCCTTGGTGACGAATACACAGGGTTTGACTACGTAGCGCCGCCTCTATCTCAGACTGATGCGTTCTTAGCATGGAAAGATGCGGTAAACACAGACCGTGGGTCAGACGAGTACAGCCTCCAGCGTTATCCTGACCAAGACGAATTTTCCCTAGGTAAAATGGATATACCCTCGTGGTATCCTGAGTCTTATGCAGCCTATAAAAAAGCTGGGGGTGCTCCTTCTGGCACTCGTCTAATAGAAGAATCGCGTAATAACGCAGAGCAAAATCTAGCCGCTTTTACCCAGACCCTAATAGAGAACGGTGGTGCAGGTGGCATAGAAAACATAGACTTCGATAATATCGACAGTATGCTGGAAGAACTTTCAGGTACTCCTTTTGATGTAGATGCGTTGTTTGCAGATACTAGAGCCTTTGAAGGGCAGACCATAAAAGATCAAGAGTGGTTTACCCCCGAAAGAGAAGCGTTAGTCCGTAAGTTCTTTGAAGGGCAGGTTAACGACTTTACAGATAGAGGTTCGCTAGTAAAGTCTCAGACTTGGCAAGAAGCTAAGAACGCTTTAGCTAGTGGCGTAGACCCAGATAACGTATTCTCAGAACTAAAAACTCTGTCAAACAAGTCTCACGATGACTTCGCTGCGATGGACTTTAACACTAGCGGTGCCAATGGTGGAGTAGGGCCACAAGCAGCATTTAGAGAGTTTGCTGATGACCACTACATTCAGACTTACAACGAGTTTAATACTGACCTAAACACCCTACGAAGAGAAGACCCCGATGCGTTTCAAGCAGCTTACGAGTTCTTACCTGTATCAGGAAGACTAGGTTACCTTTATGGTATAAAGACGAAAGGAGGCATATCCGATGGGCAGTACGAAGGTTTGTACATGTCGGAGGTTAATTCCTATGCAAAAGAAACTCAAGACCCCTACGCCCCTAGATATGTAAGTGTTGAGGGTAAAACATACTTATACAAGCCTTCTGGTGACCCCAACAGTGGAGAAGACCCCGCACCTATAGACGTTCAGCGCGACTTATACACCCCTAGTTTCTACCCTAAGATGGAAGCTGGTAACAACGACCAATTAAGCGGGTTTCTAAATAATGTAGGATCACCTTCAAGAGATAGAACTCGCGATTTCGACGATACTGCTTATGATTTCTTTGATCCTGTAATTACAGTATTACAGACAGGTTTGGCTATAGCCGCTGCAATGACTGGTAACTCCGCTCTAGCGGTACAAATAATGAGCGCAAGCGCCGCTGTGGGGGCAGCATACACGGGGGTAAAAGCTGTTGCGGGGGAAACACTACATGTTTCAGATTGGTTACGCGCTACTCCTTTTGTAATAGAGCAAATTAACATTGCCACAAGGCCCGTGGCTACGGCTACAAATGCAGTGCCAACATTAACTGTGGCTCCTCCTACTATACCTCAGACATTATCCGATTGGGGTAATATATTTGGAGTAAGTGTGCCCGGTTTTATAGGAAGAATACCTATAGTCCTTGGTGGCACTTTAGAAGGCGCTATGAACGCAGGGTTTGCAAACGCTCCTTTTACTCTTACGGGGTCAAATCCCATAGGCGACCTTATAAAATTAGGGTCTGCTGTTTTTGGCAATCCCCGTGCTGGAAGTTCTTCTGCTGGTGGTGGTACGTGGGGAGGAATACCATCGGGCGTTATAGTTAACTTTATGGGGAGTATGGAGAACTCTGGGGTAGACCTTACTAATTTCAAAGAAAAATACCCTTGGACAGGGTTAAATGAAAGTGGGATGCCCATTGGCGATTACGCCCCCGCATTTGAAGATTTAATGCGTATCTATAGAAAAGAAGATCCTGTAGCTTTTGCAGAAGCTATTACTGCTGAAGACGTTGACCCTAGCATAGCGGAGGTAGTAGGGGAAGACACAGTTAATGTTGCTCAGTTCTTAGTAGATGCTCGAAAATTGGGCCAAGACCCCGCTATTGCAGGCACTGCTTACGGCGACTTTATGAACGAAGTTGACCAGTTTTTTATTGCTGCCGTGCTAGAAACTGGGGGTAACATACTTACTCAGGTAAATGGCGTGCTTATGTTAGGGCAGATTGATCCTAACAACACAAAACTAGCTGGGTGGGCACAAACTTTGCTTGATCTGTCTGACGAAAACAAGTCGGACACTCTAAAAGAATCTATGCAAGCCGCGAGAGACTACGAAGCTAGCTTTGAAGACAAAGTATATTTTGAAGCTGAAAGTGAAGAAGAAGTAAAGAATGGCAATGCTTACAAGCAGACTGAAGTTCTTCTTGCAAGACGAGTAGCCGCAGGAAATATGTCTCAAGAAGCTATGGATAAGCAGCTAAAAAACATTGTTGATGGAGCGAAAAACTCAGCCGATACTTATAACGATATAATTAATGGAGTAATGTCTACTCTTGGGAGTATGGCGAACGCCCCTCTAGCTACCTCTTATGAGATATTAACAGAAGCTGGAGAAGAGACGGTTAACTTTGCCGTCTCTAGTAAAATAGGTTTAATGGCTAAAGGTCTAGCTGGAGCGAAAGCGATTTCTCGTAAATTAGACGTGAAAGAGATTACTGACGACGTTCTAGCTAAGTTAAACAAGGTAGAAAAGTTTGCTGCTCTTTCTGCTTCTACTATTATGGACATAGCTGAAGCAGTGGGTGGAGAGTCGGCGGGGGCTTACAACGAAGCTATAGCCACACAAGAAAAGGTTGAGACAGAAGCTATACATGCCTCCGCCGAATTTAACGCTGCTATGAAAGCAAACAACTCGCTTGTTCAATCGGGAGCTATGTCTGAAGAAGAGTATCAGGCAGCGGCTAGAGCGTATACGAGAGAGAAGTTAGATGCTAACAGCGGTGCACTAAGACGGCAGACCGTTGCCGCTGACTTGGCTTTAAAGACGGGTTTGTTTGCCGGAGGTATGACAATAGCCTCAAACATGGTTCTTGGAGATGCTCTAGACAAAAAAGTATTTACCGAGATGCTAGGCAAGAAAGCAGATATGGTTACAGACCTGTCGGCAGGGTTGCTGAAGAGAGCGGAAATTTGGGCAAAGAAAACTGGAAAGGCAGTAAAGGCATGGTTTAAGCCTGCTGTAAAAGAGGCGGGATCGGAAGGTGGGGAAGAAGGTGGTGTGTCTACGTTTAAAAACACCCTGCTAAAAGAGATTGACCCGTCTATCAAGGTGGCAAGGACAGCCGCAGGAGATACCGTTAAAGGCATCGTAATAAGTACTGGTGTTACTGGTTCCCTAGGCTCCGCAGCAGCGTTAAACAATGCGCTAAATAACGTGGGTATACCCACTGGTAAAGACGCTGACGGTAACTTCCCTGACTGGATGAACAGTGCCAACGGTACTGACTATATGAAAGACTATGGGGCTGCACCAGAAGGATATGTAGACCTCCCAGATGCAGACGTAGCTACTCGTGCGCTAGCCAACCTTAACGCCCCTATTAATACCGCCCTGCAAACCAACCCTGACGGTACCGCTGTTTTGACTGAGCAAGGTATTAAGGACACGTTTGCTGTCGCAGGACTAGACCCAGAAGAGTTCCCCCGTTCCTACGCTACGTTGATGAACCATGTGTATGACGAGAACTATACGAGTCCATCCGAAGCCGCCTCTGCATTTGACGATGCAGGGTACACACCGTCTCAAGAAGAAATAGATGCTTATATTGGCGAGACTTACGGTAATGATGCCATAGATCAAGCAATAGGTGACTATGTAGACCCCCGCCAGACAACTAGAGATGAAGTAGAAGAGTACGCTAGAGAAGCGGGTATAGAGTTAAGTGATGCTCAGATACAACAGCTTGTAGGGCAGTATGACAACTCTATGGGTGACGATGAGCGATTTACACAACTAATATCAAACGATCCCGACCTATCTGTCCTTTTTGATCCCGATTCTACTAGTGGCACACAAACCCTAGATACTGATGGGGACGGTATTATTGACTCAGAAGATGATGACGATGACGGCGATGGCATCCTTGACACAGATGACCAATTCCCACTGCTAAGTAGTTATGAAGACGAAGATGGTTCTATTGTTGTTACAGAGATAGACGGCTCTACAACTATATATGACTTAGACGAGAACGGTGACCCTGTAGTTAGACTTCCTGATAATACTGATGGTACTCAAACTATTCCGCTTAAAGAAGGAGACACTTCAGAAGTAGACGCGGATGGAAATACTGTTGTAACTAGTGTAGATGGTACTGTGTCTGTATATTCCCCTGATGGCACCTTAATTACTAGTAACCCCGCTAATGCTGTCAATCCTGCTACTGTTGATACTGATGGAGATGGGGTGCCAGATGTAATTGATTTTGCTCCTAATGACCCTAGCGTAACTGTTGATCCTAATCCTGCTGAAACTACCTATACTGCTGGTACCTACGTTGATCCTGATGGAGATGGAGTATTTCAATTAGTTGGGGAAGATGGGAAAACCTTATCAGGTGAGTTTAACGAAGACGGTACTCCTGTTACTTTAAATGCTGACGGAAGTACAACTACAACTGTTGTCAACGATGACGGAAGTACAACTACAACTACTATTAATACTGATGGTACTACAACTACAACTACTACCAGTGCTGACGGTACTACTAACACTACCAATAACATCGACAACAGTGTTACCAATAACACTACTAATAACACTACCACTATTAACAACAACGGCTTAAATTCAGACGCTGTAGCCGCTATGTTGGATGATTCTATTGGTAAGCCCGCTACTGATAACGAACCTGCTACGGGGTTATATTCCGAGTTAGAGGCGCTAGGGCTTAACGACCAGCAGATACTAACCTTTATAGGGCAACCCGCAGGCTTAGACGCTGAAGGTAATGTCATACCTGCTACGGGGCTGTATGCCGAGATAACGGACGTAAACGGCAACATTACCGCCTCTAAGAACGAAGTACTAGGCGCTATAGGTGATCCTGCTACTGATACTTCTCCTGCTACAGGTATATTTGCAGGCTTAGACTTACAGACTGGTGACATTCTTAGCGGCACTCAGGGGCAGATAGACACACAGACTGGTGTACTAACTACGGCTATAAGCAAAACTGAAACAGCTATAACCGATCAAGCTGCTAAGTTTGAAAAAGCGGGTATGGCCCGTGATGCAGCCATCCAGTCGGCTATAGACCAAGTTGGTGTTGATCTAGGGCTAACGCGGGAGCAGATACTTACCCAGATAGGCGCTACCGAAGCTAATATTACTACTAAGATAGGTCAAGCTGTTGACCAACTATCTGGTGAAATAGACGTAGTAGCAGACTTTGTAGGTAAGCCTATAGGTGAAGTCACCGATGCTGACATAGACTTTGTTGCTGATATACTAGCGCAGCAGGAAGTTCTTACTGAACAAATGGTTTATACCGACCAACAATTGCAGTATGATGTTAACCAAGACGGCGTTATTGACATAAATGACCAAACCATGCTAGAAATGGCTCAGTCAGGTCAGGATGTAGACCTTGGGAGTATGTTTAACCCTACGGGCTTGTATGAGGTAAATCAACAGACTCAGCAAGATATACTGACTGCTCAAGAGTTAAACACTCAGCAGAACTTAAACATACAAAACCAAATAGAAAACACCAGAGCACAACAAAGACAGGAAAGAGGGCAGGAACGGCTAGTAGAAGACTTGATTAACTACACTCCGCAAACAGCCAGTACACAACAGATGGGCGTGGCTAACATAGACTATCTGTATGATGTTGGGGGGCAGGACATATTTGCCCCTACTAACAGAACGCAGAGATTTAGCCCTTACGGAAATAGCAACGCCGTCCCTGTTAACCAGAGCATACAAACGCAGAATGTAAGAAGAGCGGCGCAAGGTGGTTTACTTAAAAGAAACGACTCGCTGTTAAAATTATTAGGAGAAGAATAATGGGTTGGTGGGATACTTTTACAAAAGGCGCTATAGACTACGCTACAACAGGTACTACTGGTAACTCGATAGGGGATGCGGCGGCGGATGCGGCGTTGGGGTATGCTCTAGATAAAACGGGCGTTACAGCCTCCATGCAACCGAATATAGCCTCCGTAGGCTATCAAGGCGGTATACCATCGTACAAAGCGGTTAGAGAACGTGTACCTACTAACCAAGATCGGCGTGCTGGTGGACAAAACCAAAGGTATTTCACAGACACGCAGTTTGCTATGGGCGAGAAAGGGTTTAAGGAATCTAGACCTAAGAGTATAGAAGAAGCCAAGGCAAGGGCTATACTTGATCGTGACACGCTGGGGCAACGTAATATGCAGCAAATCCCGCAATCGTCTATGACTCAACCTACACAGGCTATGGCTGCTGGTGGTATAGCTTCGGCCTACAATAGACCCCATAACGGGTACTACTTAGGTGGTGTAACCGATGGCATGGCAGACGAAGTACCAGCAAGTATAAACGGTACACAAGAAGCTCGTCTAAGCGATGGTGAGTTTGTTATCCCTGCTGATGTAGTTAGTCACCTAGGTAACGGTAACTCTGATGCTGGCGCACAGCAACTGCACGGTATGATGGACAACGTGCGTATGGAACGTACTGGAAACCCAGAACAAGGTAAACAGATAGACCCCAACAATTTTATGCCTAAGATGTCTCAGGGTGGCGGGATAGCTATGTATCAAAACGGCGGGCCTATACGGAAGTTTAATGTGGGAGGTGAGACTGACACTACTAGTGCAGACCCCAATGCTGTGGCTCTTGACCCTAATGTAGGACGAAAAACAGGAGTAGAGTCCTCGCTATCTAGTTGGGCGGGGCCATATGTAACAGATATGCTAGGTAAAGGTGCTGCTTTAGCTGAAACACCTTATCAAGAGTTCCAAGGGCCGTTGACTGCTGGCACGTCTGACTTACAGCAGAAATCTTTTGAAGGTATTGGAGCCTTATCTGCCCCTGCTAACATGGGCGTAGATACGTTTGATGCTACTCAAGCTCAGAAGTACATGAACCCGTATCTAATGGCGTCGATCAATCCTCAGATAGAAGAAGCTCGCCGTCAGTCAGAAATACAACGTGTATCAGATGCTGGACGACTAACTAAAGCTGGCGCGTTCGGGGGTTCTCGTCAAGCAGTTATGGAAGCCGAAGGTAATCGTTCGCTTGGAGATCGTATAGCGGACATAACAGGGCAGGGCTACGCCTCTGCATACGACAAAGGTCTAGCGCAGTTTAACTTAGAGCAAGGTAACCGTAATAAGTATGGGTTCGACGTTCTAGGTGGGCAGGGGACAGCAGGTGCTACTCAACGTGCTCAGGAGCAGCAAGGTCTTAGTGCTGACATAGCGCAGTTTGAAGAGGAGAGAGATTTCCCTTACAAGCAGGTGCAGTACATGCAGTCACTATTACAGGGTCTACCTCTAGAAGCCCAGTCTATATCGTACTCTCAACCTAGCGACTTCCAGAAAAATATGGAAGCTGTAGGCGGTGTAAGTACAATGCTTCAAGATTTGTACGGTGGTGGTACTAAGGATACTTCGATGGCTGGTTTTGGTAGTGCGACTCCACAGCAGATAAACCAAGCGTATATTGATAACCCTAATGTTACTCCCGCAGAAATAGCAAAACAGTATCCCGGCACATAACAGAATTTAAAGTTTTAGGAGATAGACATGCAACAACCTAGTGGAATTATGGGCGCAGCGGCTAAAGGCAACAGTGCTGATGCTAGCTTGGGTGGCTTGGCGCAGGGCGTAGATACTAAAGTAGAAGCCTACCGAAACAATCCTCAAGCACTAGAAAAGCGATTGCAGGGTAATCAGCAACTTATAGATTTGCTCGCCCTTCAAAAGGTTAAGTCTGAGAAAGAATCAGCTAAGAACCAGCTATTACTAAGCGAGCAGCAAAACCCTAACACTATAGCCCAACAGCTAGAAGCAGAAGTTGTAGGTATGAACAAGGACGAAATGTCTAAGCAGACCGCTGGGATACTAGGTCAACGCCAGAAACAACAACAGAAGAACATGCAACGTACTGCTAAAGGTGCTTCACAGGGTGCTCCTGTGATGGCCGCTCGTGGTGGCCTCATGCCTTTACCTCGTCAGAACATGGCTAATATGGCTCAAGGTGGGATTATTGGATATGACGGTGGTGGCCCAGTAGGACATGCTCACCCACCTACCGCTGCTCCCGCTACTGCTCCTACTGCTCCTGCTATAGACTCTGCTACTGAAGCTAAGTTGATTAAGGCGCTTGGTAAAGACTATCAACAGAAACTTGCTGGTATGTCAGAAAAAGCAAGAAAATCAGCAGTGGCAGGTCTTAAACTTAGCAGTGAAATGATGGGTCGCCTAGATCAAGTTATTGATGCAGTAACCTTTATTCCTAGAAAGATTGGAGAGGGCATAACAGCGGTTTCGGATGCATTCAGAGTCTCGCCGACTGGGCAAGCCTTACTTGGAGAGTATGGATATGAACCGAAATCGAAAGTTGAGAAAGAGCGAGTCACGCCATTAACTTTCGAAGAGTTACAAGCTGGAGCGGTACCTAAGTCTGTTGTCCCTCCTACTGTTACTGAGCCTGTTGTCACTACTACCACTGCTCCTACAAAGATTAAGCCCGATCCAACTATTGAAGAGAAGATAAACACGGTTATGGCTGGCACTGGAACCCCTACCGCTGTAAACCAAAATGCGGTGTCAGATAGACTGGAAGAATCTGGGATTACGTCTAAACTACAAGAACAGATGGCGGGCAAAGAAAACCAAACCGTAGTCGATAACTCTGAAGCAGCTAGAAAAAGAGCTGATTTAGGTAGTAGACGCGAAGAGAATAGGGCGGAAGCAGAGACAGGTATAGCTACCTTGAAGGATATGACCACAGCCGCTAAAGACCCTGATAAGTTACGTAGGGAAAGAAGAAAAGGTATATTCGCTGGCGCTGCTCGTGCTGGTGGTCGGGGTATACTAGACGCGTCCATGAACATGGATAGACAACAAGAAAACTTCGGCTTCAGTAAACAACGAGAAGCAATGGCAGCTACGAATGAAAAAATAAAGAACGATCTTACTGCCTCCAACATAAGCCAGACTTCAGCAGATAAAGTGTACGGCGCTCTTACCAAAAGTTCTAGTGACGCTATGGCTGTCATGGCTAATGTCACCGCCCAAGACGTAGAAGCGGCGGATAGACAGATAAAGCAAGCGTTTGATGAAAAGAAGCTTGTAATAGACGCGGGAATTAAAGGTATTGAACTAGAACTAGAAAAACAGATGGTGGACGCTAAGGGCCAAAGCAATAAATTAGTCGCTATACAAATCCTAACTGATGCCGTACTTACAGCTAAAGTAGAGCAGGAGAAACTAGCTGCTGAAGTACTTTTGGGAGAAGGCGCGGCGATAGATGCCCGTTTCAAGGAGTGGAAAGATAGTGGCGAAGTCGAGCCGTTCGAGTATAAAAATGATGTAGAAAAAGCCGAACATATTGCTTACACAGGTATGCAAGATAAGTTACAAGACGCTGGTAAAGCATTTACAGAAGCGACAACTTTGTTGAAGGAATTTACGAGTGACAATAAGTCTGGTACATTTGGCGGCAAATAAGGAGTTAGTTAATGCCTTACTCAGTACGATCTGAAGACGGGTATACTTTAAACGGTATACCTGACAACCTAGAACCTAATGACCCTCAAGTACTTGCGGAACTAGACAAACTGCGTGCTAAGAATGCTGCCCCACAAAAAGTGGCGAAGCCTCGCCCTAGTAGAGCGTCGAGTAGAATAGCCGAAGAAAGCTCTGGTATTATAGGTAACATACTAAAAGGTTTCGGTTCTGGTGCGACAGGTATGTTGGAGTCCGCTGCTTTAGGTGCAGCTACCCTGCTAGAGGAAGAGGCGGAGCTAGAAGCTCGTAGCAAGATAAGAGAAGCATTTGATATAGACATGCTCAAAGGAGCAGATCAAGACTCTATAGCTTACAAATTAGCTTCGGGTATAGGTTCTATAGCCGCATTAGCCCCCGCCGCATTAGCTGGCCCTGCTGCTTTACCTGTGGCTGGTGTCGTAGCTGCTGGTGCTGGTGCTGGTGAGGCTAGTGAACGTGCGCGTGCGTACGGTGCTACCGAAGACGAACGTAATATAGCTGCCCTTAAAGGTACGGCTATCGGCCTCACTGAGCTAGCTCCTTTTGGCAGGCTTGCTAAAGGTTTAAGTAGAGGGGCTAACAAAGCCTTTGACATGCCCAAAATAGATGCGGGTGTAGATAAGGTACTTGACCTGCTCGGCCCTAAAGCTGTAACAAGCATTAACTCTCGTATTAGAAACGTAGCTGGCACTGGCCTAGTAGAAGGCGCACAGGAAGGCGCGGCTGCTATTTTACAAAACCTCACAGAACAAGGCTATAACCCAGAACAAGTACTGGTAGACACTGGCGTTCTAGAAGAAGCCGCTATTGGCGGTGGTGCAGGTGCAATACTCCAAGCCCTAGCAGACGTTATAGGTGGTAGAAGGGGCGTAAGGCAAGGAACTGGCATCGAAGGTGACTCCGCCGAAACCGCTGGGGTGGAAGAAGCTACTCTCCCCGTCACTGAAGAGACCGATGCAGACGTTATTGCAAAAAGCAATGCCGAAGAAGCAGAAGCAGCTATACAAGAAACAGAGGCAAAAGTAGTAACAGAAGCAGACTTAGAAGAAGTAACGTCGGAAGAGCCAAGGCTCGGTGCTACTGAAACTGAGACTGAGACTGAAGCTGCGACTGTCTCTTTTAATATCCTAGAAGAAAAGTCGGCGAATACTGACGTAGATGTAACTCAAGAGGTTACACAGAGAACCTCTCAGGGAGTTAGCCAAGAAGATGCTATTGCAGAGGTAAACACGTTAGTAGACGCCAAGATAGCGGAGCAAGCAGATGCTGGAGTTCTTGACGAGACAAGAAGTAGAGATAGCGTTCCTGTTGTTAAAGAAGCACCCCCAGAAACCGAAGTCATTACCACCGAATCTGAAACAGTTGTCGATGGAGGAGTGGACAACACTGAACAAGGCGCTACAGATACTGCTAAAGGAGAAAGCGGAAAGCCCTCTACACTAGCGCAGGCTATGAGCACGTTGAATGGCAAGCCTGTGACGTATCAAGCTGGCAGTAGAGACAGCGAAGCAGAGGTGGCTAGAAAGAGAGGTAAGAAAGAACTAACTGCTTTTGAGAAGGCGGAAGAGTTGAAAGTCTCTCAAGAGTTTAATCGTAGCCAGTCTGGTAAAGCGCCCATTATGAATAGGGCTAAGAATGTAGGAATAAACTACGACGCTGAAAAACAAAACCTAAGAAAGAACCAAAAAGTTTCTGCTAAAGAAGCTGACAAGCTAGTTACAGCCAAAGTAGAAGCCAAAGAAAAAGAAATTGTCGCTAAACAAAACACTATTAATGAAGTACTTGGTGTTTCTGCTATAGAAGCTGTTCCACAAGATAGCCCTAACTATTCCACTGATGTGGAGACTATCACGCCTAAACTTGTTAAGGAGCTAGGTCTTACAGGTAGAAATAAAGTCTTTGGTGATAAACTTATATCAGCATACCAAGAGACAGGTTCTCCTGAAATAACGCGGGGAGACTTAGCAGCCGTACTTAGGCAAGCAGATGAGAATACTCAAGTTGTTTTTGAGAACGCTAAGGATACTATACTCGCTCGTGAAGTTAAGAAACCTGAATCTCAACAACTCGATGAAGTAGCTGTAGAGAAAGAAGCTCGTAAGTCTATCAACGGTATGTTAAGCCTAGACAACAAAGGTAAGGCGTACGTAAACAAGCACGTAGGCCAGCGTGCAAAACCCAAAGAAAAAGCTCCAGATACAACTCCGAAGACGGATGACGTGCGTGATAAAGCTATCCTCAAGAAGGCGGGAAAAACTATAGGGTCAGAAAAAGGAGATGCTGCTGGTAAGCCTCTTACCCCCCAACAAATAACTGAAAGGTCGCAGGAGGTAATTGACACAGAAGGATTAGAACAGTTTGTAGAACCTAACCTCCGCGTAGCCCCAAAAGACGAAACTTCAGATCAGAAAGTAGAACGACTACGTTTGTTAGCCAAAGAAGATCAAGCATTTGTTGACCAAATAGAAGACAGGTTAGCTGGGGCTACTGCAATTGACTTAGATATCACGCTACTGCCTAAAAGCTACATAAACGAGTTAGACGGTGTGGTTACTGGAGACATACAGAAACTTGTTAGGAAAGGTGACCTTCGTGGGGCATTGATGGCGTTAAGTGGAGCTTCCACAGACTCCCGCGTTAAAAAGATTGCCCGTGTACTAGCTACAGCCGTAGGCGCTGCAAAGGTTAAGACTGCTGACGGCCCTGATTCGTTTGTGTCAAAGGATGGCACGCTATACATTGCCGAAGGGCCAGTGTACATACACACGTTACTGCATGAGGCCACTCACTCGGCAGTAAATAAAATACTAGACAACAAAGGTAGCCCCGCAACTAGAAAACTAGAGCAGTTGTTCAAAGAAGTAAAACCTCAACTAGACTCCGCTTACGGCGCTAAAAACCTCAAAGAGTTTGTCTCTGAGGCCATGAGTAACTCTGCGTTCCAACAGAAACTGGCAGGTATGAACCCTGATGGCTCTCCTATTGGGGCGTTGGAGAGGTTCTTTAGAATCATAACTAACTTTGTACGTGTTTTGTTAGGGGCTGACACTAAAACCACTGGCTCTGCATTGGATGCGACTGACCAAGCTATAATCTCCTTATTAGCCACATCTCCTGACACCCGTGGAGCAGGTAGTACTTACGCTAACGCTACTCGTGATGGTGTAAAGAAGATAATAAAAGATTTAGGGTTAATACAAAAAGGGTTCCCAGCCCCCACGCCTAAGTTCAAAAAGCAGTTTGGGGAGGACGGCGCTACGTGGTTAGACAGCGTTGAGTCACTAGTTACTAAGTTCGAAGCGTTGCAGTTACTAGATACGCAGGCTCTTGGGGACGTAGCGGAAGCACGGGGCTTCGGAAACTTAGGTAACTTACTACACAAATCAATCCAAAGACTGCGTGGGGGCATGGACGAATCGGACGTGTACGTAAGAGAGCGAGTGCAGACCGTTGCTCGTTGGGCGCAGAAAAACCCTGAGAAGAACAAAACGTTAGGTCAGTTAATTTATAGTAGAGAGTATGGAGCTACCATATACCAAGTAGACCCTACGCTAAAAGAAGATGCAGCAAAGAAAAAGTATGGTTCTGGCTCTGACAACTTTATGACGTGGAAAGAGCAGCGGAACGACTGGAATGCTCTAGGTAAAGACGGACAAGACACATACGTGTACCTACGAGATACGTACCGACAGCAGTATCAGAGCATGAAAGCTATTATCACAGGCCGTATGGAAGAGGTGGTAGGTAAGGAAGAGGCGGACAAGCTAACGACTAGTGTATTTGACAAGCTGTTCGACAAGAACACTCTAGATGTCTACTTCCCACTGGTACGTAATGGCAAGTTTAAACTATCCTACGTACCTAAGAAGACGGGTCAAGTAACCCCTGACCGCGATAACTATGTGGTGGAGATGTTTGAGAACGCGGCTGACCGTAACAAAGCTAAGAATGAAGCTATAGCTTTGGGTGCTACTGGGGTAGAAACCGTGGACGGAAATATATCTGCGAGTGATTTCCGTAAGAACGCCCCTGATGGAGGGTTCGTGAACGAAGTGCTTACTATTCTACAAAAGAATGGCGTAAATAGTACCGTACAAGATGACGTTATGAACTTGTTTATAGATTCATTGCCTGAAACTGCCCTCGCTAAAAGCCTTAAAGGACGAACAGGTATAGCGGGATACGACAGTGACCCTGTTGCGGCTATGAGAAGTAAGGCTTTCGATATAGGTCGCCAAGTACAGAGAATAAAGTACGCTGGAAACATACGTGCTATAACGTCTGAGATAGACAAGGTAGCTAGGAAACTGGAAGTAAACAACCCCAACAGCGGAACTACTAGTTCTATCGCCAAAGATATGTTGGCGCGAGCAGACTTTGCCGTCAATGGCGCGGGTAATAAGTTTGTGGAAGGAATAGTTAAAAACATTAACCAAGTGGCCTTTATCTACACTATTGGATTCAATGCTTCGTCCGCTATAGTTAACTTGAGTCAGTTACCTCTTGTGGTTGGCCCTATGTTAGGTGCTGAGTTTGGACATATTAAAGCAGGTAGGGCCATGAAGGAGGCTACGGCTTTGGTTAAGTCATCTGGTAATACGTTACAGTCTTACTTTGACATGACTTTGAATAAAGCTACCGGAGAGTATGAGTACACCCTAAAGAAAGGGCTAGACCCCAAGATAGAAGCGGAGTTTAAAGACCTAGAGGTATTGGTGACTATGGCTTCAGGGCGATCCTACCTAACGCAGTCGTATTTAGCTGACGCATCGGGGTTAGATGAAGGTACACAAACGTTCGAGTTCATTAAAAAGAAATTTGGTGTGGAAGCATCAGGACGTGTAAATCAGGGTAATGTAGGGGCTAAAATACTAAACAGCGTATCTTCCCTGTCGGCAATTATGTTTAATGCTGGAGAGAAGTTTAACCGACAGGTGACTTTGTTATCTGCCTACAAGCTGTCACTAGAAAACGTACAGACCAGAGAAGGTAAGAAAAAGAAAGAGGATCAGCTATCGACAACCGATATGCAGAAAGAAGCCTCTGAAGATGCTCTTTATAAGTCTATGGAGTATAACGGTGGTGCGGTACTAGAGACAGGTTCTAGAGTGTCTCAGCAGGGCTTTGGGCGTGTAGCGTTTATGTACAAGAACTACGGTTTTCGTATGTACACCACTATGTTCAAGACGGGTAAACAAGCCCTAGAACTTAGCTTTGCTCCTAAGAAGGGAGAGACTGCGGCACAGAAAGAAGAACGTATACGTCAGAGAAAGATAGCTTGGGGCAAGTTACGTGCTATCCACCTATCCTCTCTTTTGATAGCGGGTATACAAGGTATGCCTATATACGGCGCGGTAGCTTTGTTTATAGACCTTACTATGCTGGAAGATGACGAGGATGATGCAGATACCGTAATCCGCAAGTACTTTGGTGAAGGTTGGTTCAAAGGGCCAGCAGTAGACGCTCTGGGAGTAGACTTCTCTAAACGTGTTAGGTTGAATAGCCTATTGTTTGAGGCGAACAGGTATAGTAGAGACTCATCTCTGGAAGAAAGTATACTTTACCATATCGGTGGCCCCGCATTGAGTACTGGAAAGAGGATGGAGCGTGCGATTAACGACTTCTCTGAGGGAAATATACAGCGTGGTATAGAGAGCGCCCTTCCCGCAGGACTCACAAACTTGTACAGGAATAGCCCACTAGGCAGGTTCCAACAGGACGGAGCTATGGAAACTCGACGCGGGGACGTTATATACGATGACTTAAATGCGGGAGACTTCTTTGCTGGTATGGTGGGCTTCCCTCCCACAGGCTACACGTTTGCTCAAGAGCAGTCGAACGTAGAGCAGCGTATAAACCGATCTGTAACTAAGGAAAGGTCTAAGTTGCTGAAAGAATACTACGTAGCACGTAGACAGGGTGACTACCCTGAGTCTAGAGAAATAAAGAAGAAAATGCGGGAGTTCGGTAAGAAACATCCAAGCGCACGAATAACGTACGATTCTTTGAAACGGTCTTACAAAGGACACCTACGTACCACGGCTAAGATGCACAATGGCACTACGCTAAGTCCTATGATGAAGTCGGTGTTAGAGGCGGAACGACGAGAGTACGATACTTCTAGTTTGTTTGACTAAAAAAACTCCCTGCCGCCTCGGAAACGGACAGGGAGAAAGGGATAAACTGCTATAGGGTACGCCAAACACGTATCCCTAACATATCATCTTGTATTATAACTCTTATTTCTAACTGCCAACACCTACGTTTAAATATATCTTTGCACTGCGCTATAGCTTTCTGAGTGTTTATACAGGGTACAAAGACTGAGGCTCCTACAACCATACTGCCCCAGTCTATAACTACCTTAACTCCATCAGGGTCAAGGTCATCTAGTTTAAGCATCTACGGGCGTGTCTACAGACGTTTTAGAGCAGTCTACAGCCAATACTCTCGACGGAGGTAGTTGGGTAGATGTACCCTTAGTTAGCCGCATAGTGACTGTCTTAGCCGCCATATGCGAAATCAAATCCGCCTTAAACGAGCTGTAGTTTATATCCTGCTTACCGCACCATGCTTTCAAGGGCTTGGGGGTTAAGTATAGAATCTTTACATCCGTCTCGTATCTACCTACCAAACGTACTCTTGGATCAACTTCGGGTATCACTAACTCGTCTAAGCCGTTATCTTGCGGCTTTCGTAGATCATCGGTGCTACGTATCTTTAGGATGCTACCCCAGTTCTCGTGCAGGTAGTTGTTTAGCGTCTCTTGCACAGATGAAGTCATATCACTCACGTTCCTTAGATTTTCTTTTAGCAGTCCTAGTGAGTAGTTCATTAGCGGCTTCGGTAAGTAGGGTAGTAGACCTAGACGATAGGCTATCATAGCGCCAGTAATCGTACAGGCTACACCTGCTGACCAGAAACGGTTCTCTGCTTTAAGCCCAGCCTCCTTGTCTATAGCTTTCTGTACCTTTCCCAGTAAAGCCCTGACCGCTTCTAGGTTATCTATAACGTACTGTATATAGATAATACCCGCATGACCGTACAACACCTCTGCGTTTTGAGCATGGGCATCAGTAAGGTGTTTAGTCTCCGACTCGTTAAACAACTTCGTAGCCTTAGTCTCCATCATCCTCTGGGCTTCTGCTTTCGGCATAGCCTTAGCTAAACTAACTTTCTCGATGATACTAGTGTTACCTGTTGTTACCGTTAGAAGGCTCCAAGGCTCACCCCTAGCACGTTCTATGTTACCTCCACCAGCCATACGGTTCTTCTGCCTACCTCCAGATAGTTGATAGATCATGTCAGAAAGTTCGTCTGCTTTGGCGTTAGTCATCTCATCAATGTACAAAGGCAAGTTATGGTACACCTCCCCGCGTAACATCCTAGAGTTTTGAGTGTCGTTCTTCTCTATCACCAACTCTTTTGGCTTGCCCCACACCGAAGCCGCTACGTACATAGCTGTCGTTTTGCCTAAACCAGACTCTGTACTGTGTACATGAAAGCCCGAACAAGCTATTGGGGACAGAGCCATAAGAGGAGAGCCGAAACTTGTAGCTACAATGTATTGGTGTAGTTCAAAGCCATCACGGTTATAGAAGCCAACCATCTCCTTCCACTCTTCCATAGTGCCGCTTGGCTCAAAGGCATGAAACAAGTCTCTGGTTGGCGTAGATGGAGGGTTAGACTCTATGCGATCTGCAAATATTTCTTTATCCCCAAGCACGAAAGACTCAAAGTCATCACCTGTCCAACCGAACTGCCTACGTGCGTGTTGAGTAGCGGTGGTTGCCTGTAACTCGTTAACCCACCTAGTCGTGTAATTCATAATGTCATCCATTTTAGTAACAGCTACACCGTGTAAAGCCATCTGTTTGCGAAACTCCTCTCTAGAAGTTACAGCGGTTAGAGGTACAGTAAACTCTCTGACCCCGTCCACAGGCAGATGAAGACGCATAACTATACCCTCACCGGATTCAACGTCCTGTATACGTTTAACTACATACAAGTCGTTATGGTAGATAAGTTTTTCATCCATATCCCCATCGTCGTTCTTAGTGCGTATGTATACACCACCCGTAGCACCTCGGAAGTAGGGTTTAGGGTAAGGAGGTATAACGTATGTAGTACTAACACCGGAGTCTTTCTCCATAGAAACTACGTTATCTTCTTCTTCCGCTTCCTTAACACGTTGTCCTAGTACTATAGGAGAACCTATCTTACCCCAGTGTTTACAGTCTGTGCATACGTCAGGTCTGTTATCGTTGAACGTATCGCACCTGTGAACATGTTTTGTTGTGTCATACTTACTATCTGTTTCTGCGGGATCGTAGTCATCGTACCCCCGTGATATTTTATGTGCGCCTTCTCTACCACCATCTACACAGTGTTTTATGATAGACACAGCGTCAAACCACAAGGGTTCGCTAATCTCGTTAGGGTTCTTGAGTACGTGCGCTATCTGAGCACAGCCATCTCCCCGACTAGTCTTGGCGATAATATCCTTAAAGTAGTTCTCTTTGTTTTTGTACAGCCCTTGCACCACCGCACTAAACTCTTCTATAGGCGAGGGAGCTGGTATCGGGTCATAACCTAGTAGTTCAGAGAAATCATCGAAGTTAACCAAGTCCTGCTCTGTATTACCAAAGTACCCAACTTTAGAGGGGGGATCAGTTTTGTGATTATGCGTAGAAGGTATACGTAGTATCCTAGCCGCATCTGACGTTACTGCGTGGTCGCATATAAGCCCGTGGGTCTTAGTTAAAGCCTTTAGGCGTACAGCTACAGGGAACCAATCGTCATACGTCACAGGTTCAGACAGGTGCCAGTAGACATGTATACCGCGACCTGAGTTAACAAGTATAGGTATGGGCAGACTAAGGGTCTTACAGAACTCTTGTAGCGCGACTACCGCCTTTTCCTGAGTAAGGTACCCTTTATCTTCATCGACTTTAGTTTCACCGCAATCGATGTCAAAGAACAACGACTGTAGTTTATGTACGTTAGAAACCTTCCGCGAGGTAGGCTCTTTAAATGTTGCTAAGGCAAAGTAACAGTCGTATCCATCTGCATCTAGTTCGTGCGCTTTGTCTATCATCTGGTCTATAGAAGACACCAACTTCTGATATGGTGCCCCGCCAGCTTTTTTGTTATGCGCCCAAATGCAGTATAAACCGCTATCAGCTAAAGCCCTTTGCAAAAATGATTTAGTATTCATATCCGCATCCGAGAGGTAAGGTAGCAGGGGTGCATATGCACCCTCTTCGGTGTATTAGTTACGCCTAGCTACAGGTTATTAGAGGGGGGAGGTTTTACCCGTCCCAATTATCCACGATAGATGCTAAGTCTTTGTCTTCTTCTTTTGGTGCTACGGACTTCTTCTTAGCTGTTTTCTTAGGTTGCTCTATAGGAGCTTCTTCCAGTGTATCATCACCGAACAAGTCATCAGATACTACAACAGGTTTTTGGTCAGCATTAACTTGTGCTGAAGCTACGTTAGCGGTAACGGTTTCAAACGGGTTACCACTATCCATCTCAAATCCATCTGCTACAACACCGAACGGTGAGGCGGCTTCCATAGGTAGGTACTTGATAACCTGTACAGCACGTAAGCGAACAGATACACCTGCGTCACGCATATTGTAAGGGTAGAAAGTAACAGCTACGTTAGCAGTACTGCCTGTGGTTAGCTTAAAGTCTTCTGGTAACTCTTTACTCTTAGCATCGAACTGCTTCGGAGGATTAGTAGCGTCCTTGCCGTAGGAGGCTTTCAGTACAGCTTTACCTACGAAGGTACCACTTTCTTCTTTTTCAAAGGGAAAATCAATCTTCTCAGGCCATCCTTTCTCTTTGGCTTTAATATAAGCGTCAGACATTTGCCCATACAGAGCCTTGGCCTGATCCTTGCTCATACGAAACTTAGTCTCGTACTTAGCGCCATCCTCAAATGCATCACAGGGTACGCTCTTACCGTTCTCACCTGCGGAAGCATCATACCGATAAGGCTGGTTGATACGAGGGTAAAGTATTTCTACGTTTTCAATTATATAACTCATGCTACATTCCTTTCTTGGTTGCGTTTAATTCAAAACCTTCTACTACTGCGAATGGAGACTTAGGTTCCGCAGATACATCTAAGCTAATAGCCTTGAGTGTATCGGGGTGGTTCTTCAACTCTGAAACCTTTTCTGCCTCGCCTTCATACAGATACCGTATCGGTCTAAAATAAAGTTTAGGGATCGGACTATCTTCATCAAAATACACCCGCGTTACTAAACGGGTTGCTACCCAACCTCTGCTAGACAGAAACTTAACATAGTCTTGCATCGGCAAGTGTACACCGTTACCTCTACCATATATCGAAGTAGCGGGTAACTGTAGTTGGATTACCTTATCTAGCTCATCTGTAAATACTACAGCTAGACGTTGGGCAAACCTACAAGCACGTCCGCGATTACTCCCTGACCCACGTATGTTCTGTGGGCAATCCATACAACGGGCGGCTTGCTTGCTCTCTTGTGGTACATCTTCAGACGGTCTTTGCGTATCCGCTGACCAGCACGTAGGTGCTGATGATCTGTTGGGGTCGTAAGCATTTTCAAAATATGACCTTGAGATCGGGGCCGCGTTGACCACTACAATGTCCACAGAGGAACCTTCTATGGTAACGGATTCCAAATTATCCACAAGAGAAAACTTCCTACCATATAAACTAATTCTTCGCACATTACATGTCCTCGTCGAATAGTTCTTCTATATCAACGGACTCAACTACCGCTTTTGAATCCTTTTCCTGTACATGTTTAGCTACCCTAATCTCTGCCACCTCTTGTGCATTCTTAGGCTTTGCAGAGTTACCAGATACTGCTGACCCGTTAGATAGCAAGGCGCTAGTGACATCTGAGAGTTTAAACCTGTACGTGTTACCTGCCTTAATAAAGGCGCTTCGGGGTATATGCCCCTTGCGTATCCATAGCCGTATGGTTGTTACCGATACTGAAAAGTGCTCGGCTAGAACCTCTATGGGCACAAAAACTTCTGCATCACTCATTATTTTTTCCTCACCGCTACTGCGTATTCTGAATCTACATTAAGACCTCTTGGTACAAGGTCGGGATTATCTTCTAAAAACTGCCGGACATTACCTTGGTTAAGACGCTTGTCGAAGAACTCAGGTACATCATGCTCTTTAACAAACTTATACATAGACTCCCAATCGCTAGTCCAGTACCTAGTCTTAACTGACCTATAGAATAGACCTGCGGAAGTCTTGACACTCTCTACGCCTTGCTCCTCGCAGTATGTGAGAAGTGCCGATTTAACCTTCTCTAGTTGAGTTATAAGTACTTCGTCCTTCTCTTTAAACTCTGATGTCAACTCTACTCTCTTAGCCTTGATCTTCAAGTAAGTCTCAGTCAACTTCTCGGCGGTTACGTTACCACTCATAACTTCTTCCTTTTATTGACGGGATGTTCACTTTAATGGCTCTTTATGCCCTAGTCAAGTATTTCTTTATAGAGATCGATCATTTTTGTGTGAACGTCTATTCTACTATCTAATAGTGTGTAAACACGTTTCTCTACGTTCGATCCTTGTAACTGTACGATGGTACATTTCTGGTCTTGTCCTGATCTATGTACACGGGCGTTTGCTTGAGCATAGGTTTCTAGAGAACTAGTCGGCCCCCACCATACCACCGTATTCGCCGCAGTTAGTGTTACCCCATGCGCTGCTGATTGAGGTTGGATAACTAACACTTTGGGGTCGTCTTGCTCTTGGAACTGTTTAAATATCTTGGTACGGTTGGGTGCGCTAACGTCCCCACGAATTACCTCTGTAGATATTTTATCTTCTCGTAACTTGTTTGTGAGTATGTCTATCGTATGTTTGAACGGAACGAAAACTAATACCTTCTTACTAGACTCATCAATTACTTCTCGTAATACCTTATATCTATGCTTTATATCAAACTCTAAAGCATCCCCTTCGTCGGTATACACGGCACCACTGGAAATCTGTAGTAACTTGTTCATGTTAACAGCGGCATTGACAGCGGTTATCTGTTCGCCCGCCGCCTGCATAACCATCTTATTCTTTAGTTCGGTGTAGTACTTCTTTTGCTGACGTGTTAACTCTACCTCACGTTTCACATACACCATTGGGGGTAAGTCTAGGCACTCGTCTTTTGTAAATCTTATAGCAGGTTGCAGTGCGTTATATACTGTATCTGTAGCTGTATCCTTAGCCACCCACTTAAAATTAGTTACCTTACGCATCACTTGGTCGCGGAAAGAACTAAAGAACTTAGGCACACTGTGGGGATTAATTAGTTTAGCTAACCCGTACGCGTCTAGGGGACTCTGTGCCGCAGGTGTACCCGTCATCATCCATAGCCATGTGTCTGGTTTAAGTAACCTGTTTAGGGTCTTCCACCTAGTAGTTTGGGGGTTCTTATAGTGAGTAGCTTCATCCACAATTACTAAGTCGAACCCACCGTTAGCTATGGTATCTTCTACAATAGCCAGCCCGTCATAATTTATTACTACATACTCCGCGCCGTTATCTATTATCTTTCTGCGTTTGGCGGCTGACCCGTAGGCCACGTCCACTGTCCTGTGCATGGCAAACCTAAATAAATCGTCACGCCACGCGGAATCCATTATAGATAGAGGGCATATGATTAGTACTCGGTTAATCTTCCCCACATTAAGTAAGTAGTCTGATGCCCATATAGCAGAGGCTGTCTTACCTGTACCTTGTTCGTTAAAACAAAAAGATTTCCTGTGTAGGGTCATAAAAGCCGCAGTAGTCTTTTGGTGATCGAAGGGAGTGTACTGCCCCGTCCACTCGTACTTACCCTCGATGGGGGAAGGTGCCTTGATGTTAAGGTTTCGGAGTACATGGGTTTCTTCTATGCCCCAGTTAACTAAGACTTGGTTGTCCGCTAACTCCTTGCTCTTTGGAATTACCGTAGTCACTTGACTAGGGTTGCGAAGACGTAACAATAACGCCCTGTTGTCTACTATCTGCATCTTTTTACTCTCTTGTTAACATGTTTAGCTAGGGGTATCTACGACCCCGTCGTCCCGGAGGGGACAAGTGTTTATTAAAAACCCTGCTTCGTTCACCGATAGGGTCAGGTCGGTATCATGGGATAAAGGAAAAACTCCCTGAACTGCCTAAATTTTTACGCGTAAAATACCCACTCGGAGGACACGTTTATATTTTTAGACGCATCTAGGCAACGTCTCTTCACACCACACACATACCAAATAAGGCATACATATAATACTAAATGATCATTTCCCTTTAGGGCTAACCCTAAGTAGAATGCCGCCTCCAAACAATTACCCAGAGGCACCCGTGATAATTTTCATGCTCATATTCGTTGTTCTATCTCTATCCGCAGTGGCGGCTCAAGACTTATAACTTTTACGCTATCTTACCCTTACTTATCCTACCACCTGCGGTACGGTTTTTCTTTTTGCTTTGTATAGTATAACCGTCTTTGTTACTACCACCCTTTGCTAGGGCTACGTTATGGGCTAAGTCTCTACCCTCGCGCTTATCGGCTATGCCGTTTTTGTTAGCGTCTTTACTGCTACTATCTACCTTCCGCCTGAGACGTTGACGTTCCATACGTCTCTCGTGCGCGGGGCTACCTACGGGAGGGTTCTTTTGTTTCTTTCGATCTGCTTTATTCTTGTACGGCATTAGTTTCTCCCGTTGTACACACATTCTGTCACTATACAGTGACGTTTACACAAACCACTTTGGTTCGCATTCCATACATCTTTCTTATACGCTTGCTCCATACGACTGTAATCGGCAAGCCACTTAGCCCATAGCTTAGACTCGTCCTTCTTGTAGTACTTGTCCTTTACAAGCTCGTTACATACTACAAACAACAATCCGCCCTTCACTGTCTCTAGCTTTGGGTACATCTTAAACAAGCTCATAGCCATTAGTTCTAGCTGCCCTTTGTCTGCGTACCTAGTGTTCTTACTAGTCTTGTAGTCTATTACCCACGCCAACTTAGCTTCTCTATCAAGGATAACTAAGTCAGCGATACCTCGCCACCACACGTTATCATCTCTAAACCCACACGGCTCAAGGTTCTCAGTGAGTCCCATCTCCAGCTCACAAATCTTCTCTCCTTTCTTAGCGAGTAGGGCATCTAAAACATCTTTACAGTAACTGTACTTAGCTGGTAGAGCTGTACCATCCCTAACGTATTCTTCTGCCGCCAAGTGTACAGCGGTGCCGTATAGCATAGCTTCTGTCTCAGGTTCCTTGTAGTCCTTAGCCATCTTGAGGTGGTAGAACTTCTTAGGACATTGTTCAAAAGACTTTATCTTCGAGAAAGACCACGGGGCTATGTTCATTCTTTTTCCCCTAGCATTGTTGCGGCCACTATTAATTCCTCTATAAGAGAGTGTAGCATGTCGGGGGTTAAGATTATTCTATCCTTGTGAGTTGTGGCCCCGTCTACCTCCACTTGCTCTACAAGTATAACGTCTCCCCCGTTGCTGTCCTCCCCCACAACTATAGTTAAGTAGCTGCCCTCTGTTTCTAAGGGAGGAGAAGTTGACTTGTCTTCCCTAAACTTGTTTATGTCCGTAACTTTACTCATTCACAATCTCCATATGCATTAGCCATACCAGACTCGCAGTCTAGCGGTAGCCCCTCTGCCCAATCAGGGGTCTTACGCATACATGCTTCTATATAGGCTTGGGCCTCGTCAGCTTCTACTGTAGGCACGCAACATACTATAGAGTCGTGTACAGTAAGGACTGCCCGATACTTCTTAGTTATGTCTACCAACTGATCGCCAATAATACACCGCGCAAACGCTTGGCATATGTTCTCTACTACCTTACCACCATATATACGGGTTCGGCCTCTACGGACTTTGTAATCGAACTCAATACCTTGTTCGCCCTGCGTCCACTCTAGATCATCATAGCGCATAAATAACCCAGAAGGTAATTTTACATACCCCTGACACGCATACAGATGCTGCTCACCGCTATCCCAGTCGCCCGTTGATTTGTACTTTATGATCCCGTTAGGGCCAAAGCTACCTGAGTGTTTACGGCGAGACATCTCCACTAACATGTTCTGACAGCTACGCCATAGTAAACTTATATTGTTGTTAGCTTCCCGATAAATCTTAACTACCCTACGCCCTTCGTGCAGTGGCATGTCTACCCCAAACGTCTTTAGCTGATCTACAAACCGTTGTGCCCCCATACCATATCCGCAACCTAGGATGGTAGTCTTACCTACAAACCTTTGTTCCTTAGTTACCTTGTCCTCTGACACGTTATAGATAGTAGCCGCCATCTTAATATATACATCTTCCTTGTTGGTAAACGCTAATATCAAGTCATCCTGTCCTGCAAGCCACGCCAGTACTCGCGCTTCGATCTGCGAGGAGTCACAATCAATAAGTGTGTACCCTTCGGGAGCAATGATACTCTTCTTTAACTTCTTACCGTGTTGCCCACGACTAGGTAGGTTCTGTATGTTGATCTTATCATCGCCACCCCACCTACCTGTATGTGCGGCATAATATCTTATGGGTATGGGCAGCAGACCACGACTAGCTATACCTATGAAACGCTCAGTGCGGCTCTCTTCTAACGTACTCTTGGTGCCCAGCCTTGTAGTAACGAGTGACTGTACACGAGGGTCTTCGTGGTCTAATAGTGCCTTGAACTCCTCATCAGACTTAGCGAACGCAAAGGTCTGCTTACCTGTAGTGAGACTAGTCTTCATGGGCGGCACTACACCTAGCCCCCCAAGCAATTCGGCAAACTTAGGGTTGCTCATTAGTTCTTTCTTGGTCACACCAGAAGATGCTATAAGGTCTTCTTTAACCTGTCTGGTGTTTGTGAGATGCTTCTCTAGTAACGGTACGTCTAGTTCTAACATAGGCTCTGTAAACATACGCAGGGTACGGTCTATGATACGTAGCTCCTGCTTGGGGAAACGCTTACCCATTATAGAGAACAGCTTGTAGGTTAACTCTACGTCATTAACGCAGTAGTCCCCGTACTTATCTAACTCTTCGGCAGTAAAATCTTCGCGCTTCTTACCTACAGCGTTTAATACTTCTGTCCCTTTGACACCAACTTTATATCTTTCTGAGAGTACATGTAACGAGCCACCCACCTCCACACCGTGTAGGGCACGAGCGATACATAGAGTATCAGTGTACAAGCGAGGGTGAACATCAAAAATCCAAGAAAGGATAGCGCCATCAAACAAAGTGTTGTGAGCCAAAAGCACGCTATCAGCCCACTTGTAAGTATGTAGATAATCTTTGATCTCAGTACGTGTTCCACTAGCCCACTCCGTGTCTCCATTGTTCAGTTTAACACCTACTCCGATCACCTCAAAACGAGGGTCACGGATGTAGGATTCTGTTGTCATCTTACGCAAAGAGAAGTCTTTGTCATAATACGTTTCAAAGTCTACGGTTATTAAATCCATTGCCTACACCGTGCCAACCTTAAACGCTTCGCAAAACGCTTTTACCTCCTCCTTAGATACCCCTGTGTCCTTGGAGGTATATGCTACTGTGTTACTACCCTGCACAGGGTCAGTAAAGTATTCATATAATCGTCTCAAGTTCTCAGAACTAATTTCTATACCATTCAATACATTCATCGTTTGTTTCCTTTTTGGCTTGTTGAATACGTTGTCCCAGTTATCCCAGAACGTCTCGGCTGTTGGACGTTGGCGACTACCCTTACCCATTTTCAACTTCCTCTATTAACTTGTTTAGGTACCACTGCGCCTTCTTGAGGTCTTCTAACGGCTTACCCTTACGCTCGTACCTCCAAAGGTATTTCAGACATGCACCTTTACAGTACCCTTGGAATGCTTCGGCAGTCATGCTTGCTTCTATACCCTCAATACATTCGATGTTGCCATAGGTGTAGTGACTTGGGCTGTTAACATTGTCTTCCATGCTGCCCTTGAGTAAACCCCACGATTCTAGCCCTGTCTTTTCTATAGCGGGGGCGTCTTCTCGTAATCTATCCCAGTCTTGTGGTGTTGCGTCATTAATGCTCATCGTGCTGTCCTCTGAAGCCTGTTCCCGATACTAGGGCCACTGTGTCATGCATGTTGACTTCACTTACTACTAGCGCAATACCGCCAGCAGATGCAATGTCGGTTAGGTTTTTGTATTGCAGGGGGGTAGGTTTGTTCTTCCCTGCCTTACACTCAATGCCAAAGAACTTTCCCTCATGGCACCCTATGATGTCAGGTACTCCACTACGTCCGTATCCGCCTGTCATGGGATAGAAGTAGTAAGCACCCATCTGTTTAAGGTAGGTCGTTACTACCTTCTTTACTCTTGCTTCGGGGGTTGAAGCCATTTTCTTTCTCCGTAAACTATTATCTCGTAACAGTCGTATACCGTAGCTAGTAAGAAACTTATTATGAACGCGCCTAAGAATATCATTTCCCATTGCATATCTTCCTCCTAAGCCATATAGCATTGAGTTCCTGTCTCTTAGTTTCCTTGGTAGCCTTCTTACCTGTCTTGTTCTTCCAAGCTACGTATTCTGCTTTAGGACATCTCTTCTCTCTCATACTCATACTCCTATTCTGTAGGGAATGTCCCTACAACCCAATACACGTTGGCGTCGATTCGCTTACCAACACCCTCTATCCAAGTCATTGGTGGGTCGTACTCACATATACTTAATACACTTAGCCGTCCTTGTAACCATTTAGGAACAGCCTCATTAGTAATATAGCCCCCCTCGAAGGGGGAGTCAACACATTCCATACCTATACATGTAACATTTAGTTCATTAGTATCAGTATGTACCTCAACGCGATACATAATGTCCTTTGGTGTACTATCGTAGCTAAACGTGTTATGCGTAGACATAATATACCGTGTCCATAGCGCGACGACCTACGGTATCAACAAAGTCACCCACATCACAGATAGATAGTACCGACAACTTACCTTCTATTTCTTCGGGTAGGGTTTCTTGCCCATACGTACGAGTACCATGCACCTTGTCCACCATTCCCGAATACTCTCTAATACTTCGGGCTATTGACGTAACATCAGTAAGGCGTATAACGTCATACTTTACCTCCTCTCTACGTACGTAAACACGTACGGCATACAGGTCTATACAGGTAGTTCCTATCGCGTCTTGAATCTTTATAGCTTCCCTTACCTTGGTTACCTTGTCCTTGACATCATTACTTAGGAACGCGTGGTGAGTATCCACTAGGTGACAAAGCTCCTTCCACACCTCTGTCCGCTGTCCCTCTCTAATCCCGTCAGTAGTCAACCCCAGTTCATTAAGGTTAACCCTTATAACGGAACGGTTACTGGCTGCCTGTTTGTTGATAGTATAGAGGGTATCTTCAAAGGTAGCCGCCACCACATCTTCGTGGCTTATAGGTAGAAGGTATCTGTTGGCGTTGCGAGTAGCTGTGGTTATATTCCCCGTCACCTTTAGTCGGCGTTGCATCCTGTAGTCATCGTACTTGCCATTGGATATTTTGGGGGAGTATACGGCAAACTTTGAGTCTCCCTCACGCCCAACAGAGTAGTCTCCGTAACCTACCCAACCCATGCAGAACACATCGGTGGGGTCATACACGTAGAACTTCCTAGCCGCCTCATGTCTACGAATAGTAGTAGCAAACTTACAGCCTCTAAAACCTACACTCAGTAGATAGTCTAGTAAAAAAGACTCAAAACCACCTTGGCGGTTTGGGAACAGTGACCAATTAGGATCACGTAGGTCACTGTGGGTAAAAACAACAAACTTTTCTTTATCTGTATCTAATTCCTGTACGCAGGGTAGGTCGCTATTCATCATATTTCTCCGAGTTGGTAGGGAATGTCCCTACAGTTACTTTGTTTTGTACTCTTGGTACGAGTTAGTGAACGTACCCTTATGATTTACCCACGCATTGAACTTGGCGCGGAACTTCTTAGGGTCACTTGTTAGGCTGACGTTAATCACCGAATTTATAGCCATACTATGCCAGTACCTGTTACCCATGCTATCTGCTAGTTCACATAGGAACGCGTGTACCATAGTGGTACGTTGCTCGTGTTGCTCTTCTACTAACATGTCTCTGAACGTGTCCCCACCCATACGACCAGCCTCCATCCTAGCCTCGCGGTTAGACTCCCAGTTCATAGTGCCCTCAAGTATGGGGGTCATAGTCCATGCCCAGTGTAGGTATTCATCGATAGCTTTTTTGTACGGTGCCTTGGCTTCTTTGTTAACACGTACACGTGTGACAGGTATAGGGTGTTCATCACTGGACAGTGTCCAAGGTGCGTAATGTCTGTGCCCCGCTACAGAACTGTTAGTCCTTCCTGCGGTAAACACTACAGGCTTGCGCTCATCCTTGGGTAGGTAGTAGCGGTTGCTTACTAGATGAAGTATGTACTGCTTGCCGTTGTCTACTATGAACCGCATACCCATAGGCATACACCGCTCAAGGAACGCGTACCTACCATTGTGCGCGTAGTCACCTGTCTCGTTACGAAACCATACTGTGTCAGTGTTATCGTCATTACGAACCCAGACCACTGCGGCAGTGTGCGACTGTTCATGCTCCCCGCGATCTGATAACACGTACTGGTGTGGTGATACCTTGACGATACATTCCCACTTACGTCTGCGATCGCCGAGAGGCACTATGTTAGTACCCCTGATTGGTTTGGTGTTGTTGTACAAATGTTCCACGTGAGTGAAACTGTCTAGCCCATAATCATACATAGCCATTACAAGTCCCTCGATTTAATATGTACACGTTTACCTACAGTGGGGTTAGCGTTCTCGTTGTCCAAGATAGTCCACAGTACAGGGAACTTCCAGTCTCCCCAGCCCCCGTACAGGTACCCGTCAGTCAGTACGATAGCGGCTTGTGGACTAATACCGTTCTTAGCCATGTACTCAGTAAGGCACGTAACGTCTGTGCCTCCACCTCCACGCGGCTTGGTAGACTTGACTAGCTGCGCCATCTCGTTCATCTCATAGGTTTCATCCCCTACCACAGAACTACCCCAGTACAGTACTCGTACCTTGCTGACCTTGACTGTTGCAAGTATCTCTGCGACTGCGGATAACATCAAAGTAAGCTCCCGTTGCCCTATCGAACCTGATGTATCGGGGGCAAATACTAGCTCATCCACCCGTTCGCTATACCTAGAGGGCATATACACGTCCTGCCCTAGCAACCTGCGGTTGGGTCTAGCCCATGTAGAGTAATCGTTGCCCCTACACGTTGACTGTACAAAGTCACGTAGTACATCACGCCAGTTGACCTTGGTCTTGAGTAGCTCATCTATGTCACGCGGTACATCGGCACCCATCTTACCAGCCGCCATTGCTCCTTGACGTATAGCTTCATCGATGTCACGTTCCAAGTCCTTGGCTTCTTCTTCCGATAGCTCCTGTGCCCCCTCCCAGTCGTGTTCGTCGAAGCCTGTTCCCTCGTCAGTAGGGGATTCCCTACCATCACCGTCACCACCACCACCATCACCATCGTCCTCATCAGCAATCCTTCGCATGTCTTCGTCTAGGTCACGCGCATACTTGAGTATGTTGAACACCTGTGCGGTGTCCATGTCCCTATACTTCTCATCGACCAGCGCACCTTCCGGTAGTACCGCAAACCCGTCCGTGTTGGCATCCCGTATCTTTATGTTGATCACGTAGTCCATAGCCATGTTAGCCAGAGCAGCGTCTTCTTTCCATAGATGCTCCCATGTTCGTAGGTGGCGGTACAGCTTGTGGTAGTTCTCATGTAACACCACCCCACGTAATTCGGCATCGGTAAGGCCAGCCACAAACTTACGCCCGTACTTCTCATCCCTCCCGTTAGTACACGCTGTGGGTAAGTTGTCTTCGATGACCTTATCTCCGATCATTAGTACTGCTGCTAGGGCGGTGTACCTAGGCTCCCCTAGTATCTTAACGACTGCCTTGGTCAGTCGCTGTTCTTCTGTCAGTCCATCACTGTTTAGTAACATTGCATTTCTCCTGTGTAGGGACATTCCCTACCATCTTGTGTACGTCTACCAACAACAGCCTAGCTTGCTTGCGCTCTCGTTTGGTAATGAGGCGGGTAAGGTAACCCCGCGTTGATCGTGTCTGGCGACTGTCTCTCATTTCTTGTCACTTGAGAACATGTACCCGTTATTCCTACACCAATCAGTAAACCTGCTGTTACTCATAACAGCGTTGCGGTGAGGATACTTGGCGTGTCGCGCACCATGTACAAACAGACCTTGCGCTTCTGTATCTAGACGTGCCATGTATATCATCCAAGCATCTACCCATTCGCGGTTCATAGATTGTAGGGATCGATACACCACCATACATACAGTGGCGTCTTTCGAGGGTATTGTGGCGTTGTGAGGGTCATCCTTAATAGATTGTAGACTAGGTAAGTCATCACCGAGCTTTACGAATGCCATAAGAGCCTTGGCACCGGACGCACCAATAGTACCTATGAGGGCATTGGTCAGTAGGTCATCATCTAAATGCTCACGCTCCAACAGAATATCCGATGCCGCGTGTAGGGATCGAGGCGTTACAAACTGACTACCGGATGGTGCCTGTGGGTGGTATATGTACGGGTTGTCATCAGGGTTCTGCACATCAGAGAATGATTGAAACAGTGCAGGGTTGTCCTTAGCCCAGCCACACAGTACAGGGTCTAGCCCATTGGGTATCGCAAAGTTAGCCAGCCATTCCATGTTAGCTTGCTTCTTGAGTCGTAACCTAGTGACGCGGTTACAGGCATGGGCAGGTAGTGTGTCACCTAGATTCTCTGCACCTAGGTTAGAGGTAGCGAACACTATAGACTCAGGGTGTAGCGTGTAATCACCTATCTTACGCTCCAACATCAGGCGCAGTAGCCCATTGAGTATCTCGCGCTCTGCCTTACCGACCTCATCGATCATCAGTATCAGCTTGACGCCTAGGTGTACACCCAGTTCTTCGTTGGTCAGGTACTTGACGTAGCCTGTGCCATCGTCCATATGTTGTATCTTAGGTATAGTTATATCGCCCGGAACCTTGGTCGTACAGTCAAAGTAACAGAGTATATGATCAGGATGCTTCTCACCTATAGCTGCTAGTGCGGACGATTTGCCCTCACCCATGTCACCTTCCATCACTACGGTGCGCTTGTGCCCTATCCTTGAGATTAGAGTCACGGCTTGGGGTATAGTCGATGCGTATATATGTTCTGCGTTCATGTTATTTCTCCGAGTTGGTAGGGGATGTCCCTACGGTTATAGGTCAAGTGAAGGTAAGTTAGCGATAACGTCATCTATAGACGCTTTGGTTTCGGCACGCAGGGTGGGGGATGTTCTTAGTCCGTCTGCGGTAACACCACGAACAGAGTCTTCTAGACTCCTGCGTATCGCCTCCTGCTTACTGTCTCCTGTCACGTTGCACGACTTTAGTAGGTCGATAACATCTAGCACGTTGTCTACCAGACTACCCTTGAACACTAGGGCACCTGTCGAAGGCGATACGTACTCACCTGCTTCTGGTTCACGTAGTCGCTCAGACATATTGGACACAGCTACGTGTACACGTTTCCACATGCTGTTCATAGCCCCGTCAAATCTGGCGTTGTGGTACTTGTTCATGTGGTCTTTGAGTACCTGCGTCTGCTCGTTACCCACGCTAATGCGGAAGTCGTTTGGGTCAGAGATAGAGAAGTATGCTATCCGAAACTCAAACTTGTCTGCTAGGGACTCAGTAGTCGGGTAGTCCGCTGCGTTGTGCAAGTCACCCAGTCGTGCATTCTCTTGAGCGCGATCCCAGTCGTACGCTCCAAGGAACTCTCCTTTCAATCGGTAGAACTCCCCCTGCATATCGGTCATCAACTCGTTGTACTTGAAATACGTTTCAGTAGGTAACATACGATGCCCCATGTCATTCCAAGGTAGGGTCATTGCGTAGTGTAGGTTGCGTGCGTTACTCGCTAGAGTATGAAGTGCCTTGAGAGAAGCACTATCACCCAGTAACACCTTACCGACTGTCGCGGTATCCTTGTTAGCGTTGTTGTCCACTACCACCTTGGCGGATGCCGCCTTGTCTTTCTTGGTATTTCTGCCCCACTTGCTGCACGTATGCTCTACTAGCATGGCAGACGAACTGATTGAGGGAAGGCTTATCTCTGGTGCTTCGTTTAGGTTTGATGCTTCGTTTAAGTTAGTCATGTTATTGCTCCGAGTTGGTAGGGACATTCCCTACGATAGATGACGCGGCTGCGTCCGTTGATATAAGGTATGCACATAGGCAGACCATAATGATTGCGCCAACAGTCAACCCGCGAAGGTAACTTCTTTGGCACTGCTTGTTTAGCAGGTAGGCATCTGCGGCATTGATAGCCTCACGTTGTAGGTCGTCCATTACTCACCCCCTAGTTCGACTATCATGCCGATCATCTGCTCGCGGTTAGTAGGGCATTCCCTACGGACTAGCCTATCGCGCCAGCTATCTCTGCCTTGTACTTCTCGCTCCTTGCGGTCAAACATATCTTTATGAAGCTCAAACATTTCACGTAGTTGTTCATCTATGCCTTGCGCTACAGTCTCTTGCTCTGTTGGTATAGTCATGGTATTGCTCCGAGTTGGTAGGGACATTCCCTACAGTAAAAGTAAAGGGACACAGCGTCCCCGCCCCGTAATGGGATTACCAGTATAACACACCTAGCTAAACATGTCAAGTTGTCTACTGTTATACCCAAACGTGACTAACGGTGTATTGTTACACATTGTTACACATTGTTACGTAGGGTAGGCTTGTAAGTCCTTGATAACGCTCGAATGTTACAATGTTACGTTTTTGAGGGAAATATAGGGGGAAATAATTCGCTCTAACCCCCTCGAACGAATTTGTCACAGTGTGTAGCTTCGCCAATAAGACCCTATATATATTCAAAAAAATGTCACAAAGTAATGTATATTAAAAAGACACATAATTAATCACTTTTAGCTAGGTTTTTTTGGGCATAAGGCTTCACTGCCCGACACGATCCGACACGATCCGACACGTTCCGATACTGTGACATTTTTTTGTAACATTGCATTACAAACACGTAACATTGCGGGGTAAAATGTAACATTGCTCTGGTAGGGACATTCCCTACGTCTGACGCTCAACGCTAACAAGGAACTGGTCTTGGATGGGCGTCTGCCTAGATGCTCAACGCTAACAAGGAACTGGTATCCGATTCACTTTTTTACAGGCGAAAAAAAGCCCCTCGAAAGGGGCGGTGATTATTGCCAGCTTAGAATGTGATCGATGATAGACTTAGGCGTGCCTAGCTTAGACTGTGCTAGATGGCGCTCTAGTCTAAGGTCAATCAATATGCTGTCAATGGTATCGCTAGCGCGGCCAGACAATGTGAGATCGTTCTGGCATGCGTGAAGCGCGGTGATGGTATCCTCAATAAGTTTTATTTGTGTGGAAGGTTTCATAATATGTTACTCCAGTAGTGGGCCATCCGTGGCCCTGTTAGGTTAGGTTAGGTTAGTGTTTGGGTTCGGTAGGCTCGGCGGCCATTGCCGCTATCACGAGACCTAGCGCATGGTATGAAGGGCCGCCCTCTTTTAGCTCCAGTTCATTGGCTATGTTCTCGAACTGTTTACCTAGCGTAGCGTAGGTAGTGCGTAGTCTAGTAAGCGCCTTTGTATCGTCGGCAATGTCCTTCTCATCGTCCGACATGTCCTCGCGTTTGGCTTTGTCCAGCCGCTTACCAACCGCGTTACGGGTATCCTTTAACCTAGATGCCGCCTGTTTTTTGGCGTTCATCACCGCGACCCGTTCGGGATTGGGTGAACCATCTGGCAGCTTGGTTGGCATGGTTGCAGGGTCTATAGCGGCTAGCGCCCTAACCTCATCCGGTAGCATGGCGTCGTGCACCACTAGCATATCGGCGTATAGTTCGGGACTGGCTAGCGATCCCTCGGTGGTATTGCTTACCAGATATAGTAAGGTATTCTCGGGATAGGCTTTGCACAGTAGAGAGCATAACCTATCTAGGGAGGTGTCTTTATTGATGGCCGATTCAGTGCATACAATATCGGCGGTAGAATATGCCAGCATAGCGTTGGCGACGGTCTTAGATAGTACGTTAAGAGTTAATGTAGTCATTGTAATTATTCCTATTAATGATAGATGGTAGGGAATCCCCTACATACACAGAGCAGCACCATTGCCGCTTTGATGGGTCTAGTATAACAGGTTTAGGTAGGTATGACGGTTCCCAGACCCTACCCGCCCCCCACCGCCCGCTTGCTATATATGGGACTCCACGCTTGTATGTATTACTAATCCACACGAATATTTTACTTTTTCTCGGATTCTGACCCCCACCCCCCTATTTGAGGCCGTACCCCCCATCCTTTTTTAAAATCCCTTGTAGAAAAAATTTTTTTCTGGTATATAGGTGTCTTCGGTTTAACAACCTGCGATTACAATATGACTTTATCCCTCGATCCAGAGTTAGGTGTCCCGTTATCTGATGGGCCACGTAAGATAGATTTAACAAAGCGTACGAAAGCTGCGGCTAATACCGCGCTAGAATTGGCAGAGCACGGCCTAGATTTATTCCCTAACAAGGATGACAAGGACGTAGCCTCTAAGTTAGCTGCTTCCTATGCTGCTGACCCCGCCAAAACCTCTAAAACTGCAAGTGCTGCTCGGATGTCTACCCTGACTCCGGCTTCGATAGTACTTACAGACAAGATTCTTACCGAGTTTGGACGTTCCGTAGTAGAGAACTCCATGCACATTCGGCACCTAGTGACTAACAAGCTGATCCTAGAGACAGAAAACCCTGATCCTCGCACCCGAATCCGTGCTTTGGAGCTATTAGGTAAGATTTCTGACGTGGGGTTGTTTGCAGAGAAGTCAGAAATAACAATCACCCACCAATCTACAGACGATTTGAAGACTAAACTGCGTAGGAAACTAGAAAAGCTAGTCCCTGTGGAGGAAGAAGCCGAGGATGCAGTGTTCCTAGACGGGGAAGCACTGGATTTAGAGGAAGAATTAGGGTTGGGTGGTGAGTTCTATGACGACGACTGAGGCCGTTCCCGACTTTTCCGAGGAAGACATCCAGAAAATGTTGGATAACTTAGACTCTTTCTCTGAAGATGAGGTCATGGAGATAGATAGGTTGGTAGATGAGCTATCGACTAGAAAACAGAACCAGCTATCCTACGACGACTTGATAGAATTTTGCAAGGCCATGATGCCTGACTTCATTGTGGGCAAGCACCACCGCATTTTGGCCGACCTACTCATGGAAATTGAGAGTGGAGTGAAGGATAGAGCCTGCGTAAACATCCCCCCACGTCACGGCAAGTCCCAATTGGTGTCTATTTTCTTCCCAGCGTGGTATTTAGGGCGTAATCCCAACAAGAAAGTGATGATGGTGTCGCACACAACCGACTTAGCGGTAGATTTTGGCCGTAAAGTACGTAATTTGATCTCTACACCCGAATACCTAGCCATATTTCCCACTGTAAAGCTAGCAAGTGACTCCAAATCAGCGGGGCGTTGGAATACTAGTGTAGGTGGAGAGTATTATGCGTGTGGTGTTGGTTCGGCACTAGCAGGTCGTGGTGCTGATCTACTGCTTGTAGACGACCCCCATTCAGAGCAAGACGTGATTAACGGTAACTTCGCCGTATTTGAGAAGGCTTACGAGTGGTATACGTTCGGTGCTCGTACACGTCTGATGCCGGGGGGTAGTGTAGCTATTATCCAGACTAGATGGCACATGGACGACCTAACAGGGCGTGTTGTTAAGGACATGGCCCAGAACGAGCGATCTGACCAGTTTGAGGTCATAGAGTTCCCCGCTATACTAGAATTTGAGGACGAAGACGGGGAAATAGAAGAAAAACCTCTGTGGCCTGAGTTCTTCGACCTTGAGGCTCTGTTACGTACCAAGGCGTCTATGCCTACGTTCCAGTGGAATGCCCAGTACCAGCAACAGCCCACCGCCGAAGAAGCCTCTATAGTAAAAAGAGAGTGGTGGAAGTGGTGGGAGAAGGAGAATCCTCCCGCGTGTGAGTACATAATCATGTCACTCGATGCTGCGGCAGAAAAGCACAACCGAGCGGACTATACTGCACTGACTACTTGGGGAGTGTTTTTCAATGAGGAAGAAAACGCGTATAATATTATATTGCTTAATAGTATTAAGCAGCGTATAGAGTTCCATGAACTCAAAGAACTAGCGATGCAAGAGTACGCAGACTGGGAGCCAGACTCGTTTATTGTGGAGAAAAAGAGTTCTGGTGTGGCGCTATATCAAGAAATGAGACGTATGGGGCTACCTGTGTCTGAATATACTCCTCATAGGGGGTCTGGTGATAAACTAGCGCGTTTGAACGCGGTATCTGATATTGTAGCGTCTGGATTATGTTGGGTTCCGCAAACTCGATGGGCTGAAGAAGTCGTAGAAGAGATCGCGGGATTCCCGTTTATGAGCAACGATGACTTGGTGGACTCGACTGTAATGGCGTTAATGCGCTTCAGACAGGGCGGGTTTATAAGGTTACCTACCGATGAGCCGGAAGAACAGAAGTACTTCAAGCGGCGAGCAACTGGGTATTATTAAGAGGTTAGATAATGGCAATTGAAAAAAGTTTATATGCAGCCCCTGAAGGACTGGACGAAGAAGCAGTCGAGGGAGAGATGGTCGAGCAGGAACTAGAGATCGAGATTGTTAACCCCGACATGGTTACGCTGTCTGACGGTAGCATGGAGATTACTTTGATTCCTGAAGCTGGTAGCCTAGAGTCTGTAGCTTTTGACGCTAACCTAGCGGAAGAACTAGACGAAGACTACCTAGCGGAACTTGCCGGAGAGCTTATAGACTTAATAGACTCAGACGTGGATAGCCGTAAAGACTGGGCTGATACATATGTTAAGGGTCTAGACATTATTGGGTTCAAGCAAGAAGAGCGTACAACTCCTTGGGAAGGCGCATGTGGTGTGAACTCTACTGTCTTAGCCGAAGCAGCCATTCGTTTCCAAGCAGAGACTATGAGCGAGACTTTCCCTGCGGCTGGCCCCGTACGTGTGAAGGTGTTAGGAGAAGAGACAAAAGAAAAAGATGAAGCAGCCCAACGTGTAAAAGCGGACATGAACTATGAGCTTACAGAGAACATGGTTGAGTATCGTCCAGAGCACGAGCGGATGCTATATAGCCTAGGACTGGCAGGATCGGCGTTTAAGAAGGTTTACTTCGACCCCAGCCTAGGTAGACAGACCGCTATCTATATTCCCGCAGAAGACGTTATCGTGCCATACGGCGCGTCTAACATTGAGTCTGCCGAACGCGTTACCCATATAATGCGTAAAACTAAGAATGATATACGTAAGTTACAGGTAAATGGATTCTACCGTGACATAGATTTAGGTGAACCCCAAGCATACCATACAGATATAGAAGAGAAGAAAGCCGAAGACGGTGGGTTTTCGCTTACAGATGACAACCGCTATGCGATGTATGAAGTACACGCAGACCTAGTTATCGAAGGTGATGATGTAGAAGGCGAAGAGATTGCCAAGCCTTATGTCGTTACAATGGAGCGTGGTAGCAGTGAGATTCTAGCTATTCGCCGTAACTGGGACGAGGAAGACAACCTAACACTCAAGCGTCAACATTTCGTACACTACGTATATGTGCCCGGATTTGGCTTCTACGGCCTTGGACTGATCCACATCATAGGTGGGTACGCTAGAGCTGGAACCTCGCTTATACGGCAATTGGTGGACGCTGGTACGCTATCTAATCTTCCGGGGGGCTTAAAGACCCGTGGATTACGTATTAAAGGTGATGACTCCCCCATCGAGCCGGGCGAGTTTAAAGACGTAGATGTACCCTCCGGCAGTATTCGTGAAAACATCATGCCCCTTCCTTATAAGGAGCCAAGTCAAACTCTACTAGCTTTGCTAGACCAGATCACTAATGAAGGTCGTCGTCTAGGCGCTATTAGTGACATGAACATTTCTGACATGTCGGCCAATGCCCCAGTAGGTACTACACTAGCTTTGCTAGAACGTACGTTGAAGCCTATGGCAGCGGTACAAGCCCGTGTCCACTACGCCATGAAGCAAGAGTTTAAGATGCTCAAGGCTATTATGGCAGAGTACGCCCCCTCTGAGTACGGCTATGTGCCCGTTAGAGGGGAAGTATCCGCACGTAGGGAAGACTATAGGTTAGTAGACGTTATCCCTGTTAGTGACCCTAATAGCTCCACAATGGCGCAGCGGGTAGTACAGTATCAAGCTGTCTTACAGATGGCACAGCAAGCCCCGCAGATTTATGACCTGCCGCAACTACACCGTCAGATGATTGATGTCTTAGGCATTAAGAACGCTGATAAGTTAGTTCCAACAAAAGACGATGTAAAACCAACCGATCCTGTAAGCGAGAATATGAACGCGCTAACAGGTACCCCTATAAAAGCCTTTATCTATCAAGATCACGAGGCTCATATAGCGGCGCACCAATCATTCATGCAAGACCCAATGATTGCCCAAACCATCGGTCAGAACCCCCAAGCACAGCAAATCATGGCGTCGTTACAGGCGCACATAGCAGAACACCTAGGGTTCAGATACCGCACGCAGATGGAAGAGAAGCTGGGAGTACCGTTACCTGCACCTAATCAAGAGATGTCTGAGGACATGGAAGTGCAGTTGGCTAGAGTTGTAGCTACTGCGGGTAAACAGCTAACTCAACAGCATCAGCAAGAAGCTGCACAGAAACAAGCGCAAGAACAACAGCAAGACCCAGCGTTCCAGTTACAGCAAGCGGAGCTACAGGTTAAGCAGCAAGAAGTACAACGTAAAGCCCAGAAAGATCAGGGTGATATGCAGATAAAGCAAGCCGAACTACAACTTAAAGCCCAGAAAACTATGGCTGATACTCGTATAGACGAGGCGCAGCTTGATATAGACAGGCAGGAGTTGGAGCTTGACGCCCAGAAATCGGGTGCAAAACTAGCTGCCGACAGACGAACAGCTAACACTAAACTTGACCTCGACTTACTAAAAGAGGCCAAAAATAAACCAAAGGAATAAGATATGGCTAATACCGTCTTTGACGTGCTAAAAAAGAAAATCGGGGATGACATGTCCTCCGCACAAGAATTTCTAGGTAATGGAGGAGCTAAAGACTTCGCCCAATACAAAGAAATAACAGGAATGCTACGAGGTCTCACTTCCTGTTTGAATCATGTAAACGACCTCTCGCGTAATTACTTGGAAGATGACAATGACTGATTTAAGTGCTGATCCAAAGCAAGAAACGACAGAAGAAGATTTTGAAAACCAATTACCTACTCCCGTGGGTTATAGGCTATTAATAGCCATGCCGGAAGTAGATGATACATACGGTGAAAGCGGCATCATTAAGTCTAGTAAAGAAATGCACAACGAATACATCATGTCTACCATCGGGCTTGTGCTCGACATGGGAGAGCAAGCGTATTCGGATAAAGAGCGGTTCCCGACTGGCCCTTGGTGTAAGCAGGGTGACTACGTAATGTTCCGTATGAATACAGGTACACGGTTTAAAGTAGGTGGTGTTGAATATCGTTTAATGAACGATGATTCGATTGAAGCAGTTGTAGCCGATCCTCGTGGCGTAACACGAGTGTAAGGAGTAGATTATGCCGTTCCAAAAAGTTGAATTTGAATTTCCCGAAGACGAAGATAACAACAAAAATGATATTGAGATCGAGTCTAGTGAGGCTATTGAGATAGACCTTTCAGGTAAACCGCCCAAAGAAGAAAAGCCTGCTAAAGAGGCAAAGGAAGAAGATTATGAAATCGAAGTTGTTGACGATGTACCGAAGTCTGATCGTAACCGTAAGCCTTCAACTCCTCCAAATGAGGTTACAGATGAGGAGTTGGAAGATTACTCTGAGAAAGTACGTAACCGGATTAAGCACTTCAGCAAAGGCTACCACGACGAACGTCGCGCCAAAGAACAAGCCCACCGCGAAAGACAGGAGCTCGAAAGTTTCGCAAAAACGCTCGTCGAAGAAAATAACCAGCTAAAGGGTACAGTAGATAAAAATCAAGCAGCATTACTAGAACAAGCTAAAAGAACTGCTGCGGGAGAGGCATTACTTGCTAAACGCCAATATAAACAGGCTTATGAGGCAGGAGACGCTGATAAAGTACTTGAAGCACAAGAAAAGCTCAATGCTGCTAACATAAAAACAGATAAGCTAAAGAATTTTGAACCTCCTGCTTTACAAACAGAGGACAATGAGGTACAACTACCTCAAGAACGTGCAGCTCAAGCCCCCCAAGTGGATGAACGAGCGTCTGATTGGGCCAAGGAAAATACTTGGTTTGGTTCAGACCAAGAAATGACTGGGTACGCTATGGGACTACACGAGAAACTTGTTACTGATGGGGTAGACCCGTCAAGTGATGAATACTACGAGACTATAAACTCTCGTATGCAGAAGCTGTTCCCTGACAATTTTGAAGGGGAAGCAGAGGAAACCGAACATAAGCGACAGTCAAATGTGGTTGCCCCCGCAACGCGGAGCACAGCACCCAAAAAGGTGCGTTTAACGCAGACACAGGTAGCTATAGCTAAAAAACTCGGTGTTCCATTAGAACTATACGCCAAAAAGGTTGCTGAAGAGATGAGGAGAGTATGATGGCTGAGAACAGAATTAACCGCGAGAACGTCACCCGTGAAAAAACGGCCCGCAAAAAGGCTTGGATAAAGCCGGAGGTTCTACCTTCGCCTACTCCAGAGCCGGGTTATGCATTTCGCTGGATTCGTGTAAGTACGCAAGGTAATGTGGATGCCACTAATGTCTCATCTAAATTGCGTGAAGGCTGGGAACCAGTAAAAGCATCGGATCACCCCGAAATAACTATGGTCACCGTCGAGAACGAGAAGTTCAAAGACAATGTAGTTATAGGAGGACTAATGCTATGCAAGGCTCCAGAAGAACTCACTCAAGAGCGCAATGCTTATTACTCTGAACAGAGTAAGGCGCAAATGCAGTCAGTTGATAACAGCCTAATGCGGGAAAATGATCCACGTATGCCGCTATTTAATGAGCGGAAATCGAAAGTTACCTTTGGTAAGGGAACTTAAACTAAATTTTTTATAGGTAAAATAAAATGGCAACTACAGCCGCTCCTTACGGGTTTGTTCCCGTACGTAAAGCTGACGGTACCCCTTATACGGGTGCTCGTGACGCTTTTCTTATTACTCCTGCTGGCGTAGCTCAAAATATTGGCTACGGTTCTCTTGTAGAGATCAATGCAGGTTATGTTCAACTAGCTTCTGGCACTGGCGCAGACGCAACTAATAACAACCTTGGTGGTAACGCTATCGGCGCACTAGGCGTGTTTGTTGGTTGTGAATACATCAATGCTGAAGGTCAATTGATATTTGCTCAGTTTTACCCTTCAGGCACTGCTAACGCTACTGCCTATGTTATAGTCGATCCGGGCGTAACTTTCCAAGTACAAGCTGACGCTGCTATTGCTCAGACTGCTCTTGGTCACAATGCTCCTTTGACTGGCGCACAGAATGCTTTAACTTCTGTAAACACTACTACTGGTAAGTCTAACATTGCACTCGACGCTACTACTGCGACTGCATCTAGAGCTTTCAAAGTAATCGGTTTTGTAACTAAAACTGGTTCTACCATTGGCGACGCTAGGACTGATGTCTTGGTTAAATTTAACCTACCGTACCACCAGTTTGGTACCGGCATCGTAGGAGAATAACTAGATGGCTATTTCAAGAAGTCAATTACTAAAAGAGCTACTCCCCGGACTAAACGCATTGTTTGGCCTAGAGTACGCGAAATACGGCGAAGAGCATAAAGAGATTTTCGAGACTGAAACCTCTGATCGTTCTTTTGAAGAAGAAACTAAGCTATCTGGTTTTGGTTCAGCTCCAACAAAATCAGAAGGTTCTGCAATTGAGTATGATAATGCTCAAGAAGCATGGACTGCACGCTACACTCACGAAACTGTTGCAATGGGTTTCTCAATCACTGAAGAAGCGATTGAAGATAACTTGTATGACTCTTTGTCATCTCGTTACACCAAAGCACTAGCTCGTGGAATGGCGTACACTAAGCAAGTTAAAGGCGCTGATATTCTTAACAACGCTTTTGCTGCTGCTAATACTTACGGCGACGGACAAGTACTTTGTTCTACTGCTCACCCACTGGTTAACGGCGGTGTTAACTCTAACCGTCCTGCGGTTGCAGCCGACCTTAACGAAACTTCTTTGGAAGCAGCTATCATTCAGATTTCTGGCTACACCGATGAGCGTGGTCTTTTGATCGCGGCCAAGCCTAAGAAGCTAGTTATCCCACCTTCCTTACAGTTTGTTGCAACTCGTTTGCTTGAGACTGAAGGCCGCGTAGGAACTGCGGACAACGACATTAACGCTATTATGAGCAATGGTGCCGTTCCACAGGGTTATGCAATTAACCATTACCTGACTGATACTGATGCATGGTTTATGATGACTGACGTACCTAATGGTTTGAAGCACTTCGTTCGTAGCCCAATGGCTACTTCTATGGACGCGGACTTCGACACTGGTAACAGCCGTTATAAGGCTCGTGAGCGTTACTCGTTCGGTGTATCTGATCCACTAGGTATCTACGGTTCGCCCGGCGCTTAATCGCGTAGTAACACGCTGTACTAAGGGGGCTTCGGCCCCCTTTTTTATTGTTGACTTAAAGCCACACACTGTGATATGTTTGCCTGTATCGGGAAACAATCCGGTGAATCTGACAGACCCGACTGACGACATGTAGACAGATTCTCCTTAACTCACATGTGAGAATTCTATAATGGCTAATACCACTTTTTCCGGCCCTATCCGCGCTGGTAACATCCGAAACACTATAGGCACAACTGTAGGCACTGACGTTGCTAACGTAGGCTATGTAGTTACGTGCCAAGACGCATTGCAAACCCTTGCGGGTGGCGCAGTTGCCGCCGTTGCAACAAACATAGTAATCCCCGCAAATTCCAAAATTGTTAACATTATTGTTGACATGGTTAGTGCCGCAAACACAACAACAAACATTAGTGTTGGTCAGGTTGGTGGTGGAGCTAGTACGTTTATAAACGCATTGGCATCAGGCACTACTGTTGGTATTAAGCCACTTGGTGTTTCTGGTGGTGGAACCTTAGCGTGGGGCAACACGGGCACTTCAGACTTACGTCTTAATATAACGGGTTCAGCGGCTACTAACGCAGGGTCTGTCCGTATAACCGTAATGTATGCACAGGCGTTTAACACTACAATTCAACCGTAAGGAGTAGATTATGTCTTTTTCTTCTGACATTCAATCGACATTTATTTCTGCGGCAGTAGCGAGTGCAACGGCTATATCCCTTGCTGCGGGGGTAGGCAACAATGCTGCCCTCTCAATTGTTGGGGGGAGTCCTTTTACACTTGACGCTGCTAGAAAGATTACTATCACTTGCGTTGGGGATGATGACGCTATTTCCTTTACTATTGTTGGGCTAGACCAGCTAGGAAATGCGGCTACAGAAAGTCTCACAGGTACTGATGGTGGTGTATCTACTAGTGTTGGGTACTGGACTTCTATTACCTCTATTACAGCAGTGGGCGATCCCGCGAATAATGTAAGTGCAGGTACTTCTAACAGCGTAGTAGCCCCCATATTTGGTGGTAGATTACGATTACAGGGTTTGTATGCTGTTAATACAGGTACAGCAGGTACTATTACATTTAGGGAGACTAGTCCTACAGGAACTATTCGTATGCAATTTGCTACGGTAGGCTCTGCTACTAGTTCTGAATACCCTGACATACCTGACGATGGAATACTGTTTAAAGATGGGGGGTATGTAGATTATTCTCCTGTAAACATGTCTTCTATAACTTTATTCTATGCGTAAGTACTACAAAAAAGGTGGAGCGGTCAAAAAATCCCCCGCATGGACTCGCAAGGCAGGTAAGAGCGAGTCTGGGGGGTTAAATAAGGAAGGTGTAGCTAGTTACCGGAGGGCTAATCCCGGCAGTAAGTTAAAGACTGCTGTAACTACTAAGCCTAGCAAGCTAAAGAAAGGTTCTAAAGCTGCTAACCGCCGTAAGTCTTTTTGCGCTCGTATGCAGGGCATGAAGAAACGCAACACAAGTTCTAAGACGGCTAACGATCCAAATAGCCGTATTAATAAAAGTCTACGTAAGTGGAATTGTTAGGGGAAAGAACATGGCATTACCAATATTAGCGGCAGTAGCACGAATGGGTGTTGGCGCGGCAATGAAGAAGTTTGGCAAGGGCGCAGTAAAGAAGGCTATGGATGTCGAGAAGAAAGTATCCGGCAAAGCTGGCTCTAAAAAAGAGTTGGAAGAACTATCTAGTAAGATGAAGCCTACTGATAAACGAGTCAAAGGTGTTAAAGCTAAAAGTAAGTCCGCTACTACTAGAAGACGTAACCAGAATGTTAAGGCTAATCAAGCCGCCACGGACTCCGCAAAAACTGCCAACATAAAAAGTGGACGTAAGCGGATTGGTGCTGCCACATCAGTTGCATCTACAGCGCCTATGTTTATGGGTTCAGATGATAAAAAGATCACTTCTCTCGCTAAGGAATCTACTGGTAACTTTAAAGCGCAAGACAACGATACTGTTCCTACAGGCGTTAATCTACGTAAAGAAGCAAAATCAGCCGCTAAGATGGACAACAGACAGGGCGTTAAATCTGCGACTATGAAGCAAAAGAGTGAGCAAACAAAAACTGCTACTGATGTTCCTAAGCCCCCTACTAAAACTAAGTCAGATCAAAGTCCTACTAGTAAACGCTCGTGGAAAGACTTTACTGGTAAAGGAGCAGCAGTACGCGCTAAGAAAGCGGGTTTCGATGCTTACATGGGCGCAGACGGCAAAAAGAAAGCAGCCGTATTAAAAGAAGACTTAGGCGAGAAAGAAACTTTAGGGCAATTCTTAAACGCCAAAGCTAGAGGTGGCCCTGACAAACCTAAACCCAAGATTAAGAAAATGAACATGGGCGGCATGACTAACGATCCATCTGTAGCCGCTATGATGCCTAGGAAGAAACGAAAGCCTATGACCCCAGCTCAACGAGCTATGGGTGGTGGCGCAGCTATGCCTATGATGAATAAAGGCGGTAAGGTTCGCGGTGCTGGCATGGCTAAAAAGGGCGTACGCGCCTGTAAGATGAGATAAGGAGAATAGTAATGGCTGTACCTAAAGGCACTACAAGAACTAACCAGCGCAAACCCAAGGACATGAACGAGGAAGAATTTCTCGCGTTTACTAAGGGTAAAGAAACCCGTAAAAAAGGAAAAGCCGCTCTTGGTGCAGACATGCGAAAGGGCAAGAAAGAAAAAGTTGCCTCTAAGAAAAAGAAATTTGAAGATAGCCAAGCTAAGAAAAAAGCTGCTTTTGACCAAAAAGTATCTGAAGACACATATAAAAGTAATGTCAGAAAGTATCAAGCTCAGAAAGAACGAGGAGAAAATAGCTCGCTCGATAAAAAACTTGATAAATTCGGAGATAATTTGGGTGATAAGTTACGGGGTACCTCTTTGAACAAAGCTAATAACATGACCTCTAGGGATGAAAAAGCCAAGATGCGTGCCCGTAAAGATGTTTTAGGGTACAAAGGCGGCGGTCTAATGAAGAAGAAAAAACTAGGAATGATGAAGTACCCCCCTCTTTCCGCTAAAGTGTTTGATGCTATGACAGACGAGCAAAAAGCAGAATACAAGTTTAAGCAGATGGGTCAAACTTTAGGTGCCTCACCTTCAGAGCCCGTGCCAAAAGCCAAGAAAAAACCTGTTAAGAAGATGATGGGGGGCGGAATGGCTAAAGCGTATAAGGAAGGCGGTAAGGTTCGTGGCGCAGGTATGGCTAAGAAAGGCGTACGTGCTTGTAAGATGCGCTAATGAGACGTTACTACAAGAAAAGCGGCTGTGGCTGTGGGTATAAGGAAGGCGGTACAGTAAAAGACGCTTGTTATACTAAGGTCAAGAAACAGTACAAAGTGTTCCCGTCAGCATATGCTTCGGGAGCTATCGCTAAATGCCGGAAGAAAAAGGCTGGTAAGTAATGCGTGTATACTACAAGTCTGGTGGTAAGATACGTAAAACAGCCAAAGGAGCCTCGTTAAAGCGTTGGTTCCAAGAGGACTGGAAGGACGTTAAAACTGGCAAGGCTTGTGGTAGAAAGAAAGGCGACAAACGAGAAACACCTTATTGCCGTCCTTCTAAGAGAGTATCTGGAAAGACTCCTAAGACCTCTGGCGAGATGTCTAGCGCCGAGAAAGCAAAGAAAGTAGCAGAGAAGAAAAAACTAGGACAACCAGCAGGTAAGCCTAAACGCGTAACAGCTACCAAGAGATAAGGACACAAAGTATGAAAGGTGTAAAACACTATAAAAGAGACGGTACTGAGCACAAGGGTTCTAGTCACAAGATGGCTGATGGCACTCTGCATACTAACAAGTCTCACACTAAAACCAGTGTAAAGTTATTTCATATGAATGAGCTTTCTGCCAAGGCTAAAGTTAAAGCTAAGGTAAAGCCCGTTAAGAAAAAATTAGGTAAGTAATATGGCTACATCAGGTACTGCTTCATTTAATATGGACTTCACGGAGATTGCTGAAGAAGCATTTGAACGTGCGGGCCGTGAGATGCGTTCTGGATATGACCTGCGTACTGCGCGACGTTCTATGAACCTACTCACTATAGAATGGCAGAACCGTGGAATTAACATGTGGACTATAGAGGAGGGCACACTGGCGCTAGTAGCAGGGCAGACTACTCCTTATGACTTACCCGCAGATACTATAGACTTGTTAGAGCATCAAATACGTACAGGAAATGGCAACGCGGCTACTCAGTCTGACCTTACCATAAGTCGTATTAGCGTAAGTACTTACGCGGCTATTCCTAACAAGTTATCACAAGGTAGACCAATACAGCTATATATTGAGCGTCTTCGTGATGCCCCTAAAGTAAACGTGTGGCCTATACCAGACAACAACAACTATATATTGTACTACTGGCGTATGCGTAGAATAGAAGATGCTGGCAGTGGTATAGAGACGGCAGATATGAACTTTAGGTTTTTCCCTTGTCTCGTAGCGGGATTAGCGTATTACATAGCGTTAAAACTCCCTGACATGGTTGATAGGGTACCTATGTTAAAGGCGGTATACGACGAGCAGTTTGAACTGGCCGCAGGAGAAGATAGAGAAAAGACTTCCGCTAGGTTCGTGCCTCGTATAGGGTACGTGTAAACATGGGCAGTCCGTTTGCTTCAGGCAAAAAAGCTATAGCCTTCTGCGACGTGTGTGGGTTTCAGTATAAACTGCGAGAACTAAAAGCCCTGATCAGGAAAGGAAATAATACTAACATAAAGGCGTGCCCCGAATGTTGGAATGGAGACCACCCGCAGTTGCGGCTAGGAGAGTTCCCTGTAAATGATCCCCAAGCGTTGCGTGATCCTCGTACAGACCAAAGTCTAGGCGAGTCAGGTGATACCAGTAGTCGGGGTATACAGTGGGGTTGGAGTCCTGTAGGGGGAGGGTTAGACATTTTTGGATTAACTCCCAACGTATTATTAATAAATGGTAATATAGGGCAAGTAACAATAACTATTTTATAGGAGCATTAACATGCTTAAAGGCAAGCAGTACAAAATGGACAAGAATAAAGACGGTAAGATTTCTGGTGCTGACTTTAAAAAGATGAATAAAGGTGGTATGGCTAAGATGGGCTACGCAAAGGGTGGTAAAGTAAAAGTACGTGGTACTGGCGCTGCTACTAAAGGCTTGTACGCACGCGGCCCAATGGCGTAATCCATGAACTATACTGAACTGAAAACTAATATCGAAGACATCTGTGAAAATTCATTTACAGACGCGCAGCTTGCTATGTTTACGCAACAGGCCGAGCAGAAGATATATAGCTCAGTCCAGATACCCGCGCTACGTAAAAACGTAACAGGACGTACTCAAGCGAATAATCAGTACTTAACAGTACCTGTTACTGATTTTCTGTATACTTACAGTTTGGCAGTAATTGACTCTAATGGGTCATTCACGTACCTAATAAATAAAGATGTTAATTTTATACGTGAGGCGTACCCTATTGTTACATCCACAGGATTACCGAAACACTACGCTTATTTTAGCCAGAATAGTTTTTTGTTGGGGCCAACTCCTACTAATATATACGATGTAGAGTTACATTATGGGTACTATCCTGAATCAATAGTCACTGCTGGTACTACGTGGTTAGGCACCGAGTTTGACTCTGCACTGCTTAATGGCGCATTAATTGAAGCGATAAGATTTATGAAAGGTGAACCGGATACCATAGCTAACTATGAGAAGATGTATTTGCTGTCTATTACCCTATTAAAGAATCTTGGTGACGGTAAGTTACGCGAAGATACATATCGTTCTGGGCAATTCAGAACTACACCTAGCTGAGTATATTAAAATGTTTGATTTAGCTGTATCAAGTATAGGCTCTGTAGGAGTCACTACTACTAACAATAAAGGGCATGATCCTGAGTTCTGGGCGGATATAGCTACCCAACAAATAGTATCTGTAGGTGGAGAATGTCACCCTGTAATAAAAGAACAGGCTGAAGCGTTTAAACTACAAGTATTTAATGCAGTAAAATATTATATGGACAAGGCTATTGAAAGCGATAGAACTACGCTTGTGGCATTACTTGACCAAAACCAACAGCAAGATATTGCTGATATTATTAGGAGACTATAATGGCGATAAGTCAGGCAATGTGTACATCGTTTAAGAAAGAACTGTTAGAAGGTAAACACAACTTTTTAGCATCTGGCGGAGATGTTTTTAAGATAGCTTTATATACCAGTTCTTCTGATATTAGCGCAGCAACCGCTGGGTACACTACTAGTAACGAAGTAAGTAGCAATGGTACTAGCTACCCTGCAAAAGGTAAGGCATTAGACAGAGTAAACCCTAGTGCTTCTGGGACTACGGGCATGACTTCTTTTGGCACATGTACATTTCCGGGTGTTACGCTTACCGCTAGAGGAGCATTAATATACAACGAAGATACTACAGGAGATACTTCGGTCTGTGTATTAGACTTTGGAGCGGATAAGACCGCTACTAACGGTAGCTTTACCATTACCTTTCCCGCAGTAGGTGCTAGCACCTCTATTATAAGAATAGCGTAATGTCCGATCCGGTCACAGGTTGGGGACGAGGTACATGGGGCGCAGGTACATGGAGTTCAGTTACTCCCATACCCGTCACAGGAGTAGCAGGCACCAGTGCGGTAGGTAATGTAACTGTACTACCCGTATGCGCTGTATCCGTAACAGGAGTTTCTGCTTCAGGTGCGATAGGTAATGTACTAGCTGGTACATCAGCAAACGTTATTTTAACGGGTGTTTCAGCTACAGGCGAGATAGGAACAACAAACGTATGGGAACTGATAGACACGTCTCAGCCCAACACTAATTGGCAAGTAATAGCCGCGTGAGGAAGTAAATAATGGCAACTTATGTTAACGATTTAAGACTTAAAGAGATTGGCACTGGCGAATCTTCTGGTACGTGGGGTACGGAAACAAATGTTAACCTAGAGTTAATTGGCGATGCTATGGGTTTTGCGACCAAGGCTATTGCTAACGCATCCACTGCTACGCTAACCATGCCTGATGGAACGGCTACAAACGGCGAACTTCGGTCTCTTTACCTTAAACTTACTGGGGGCGGCCAAGCATGTACGGTAACGCTTGCACCTAATACTGTATCTAAAGTTTGGATTATAGAAAACGGCACTAGTTATACTCTTACATTTACCGCAGGTTCTGGAGCTAATGTAGCGGTTCTTGCGGGACAAACAAAAGTTATCTCCTCCAATGGTGGGGGTAGCGGCGCTATTTTATACGACGTTATGACTAATTTGGCAGTAGCAGGGGAGCTTAATGCAGCCTCTGCTTCTTTTAGTGGTACTGGTGCAGTTAAACTACCCGTTGGTTCAACAGGCCAACGTCCTACCGCAGCAGCAGGTCAGTTCCGGTATAACTCTACTACAGGTAAGTTTGAAGGATACACAAATGCGTGGGGAGACATCGGAGGCGGCGAAGCTGTCTTTAGTCTAAGCACTATGACAGGTGATGGAAGCGACACAACGCTTTCTATGTCTGTAACACCTGCTTCTGAAAACTCAATACAAGTGTACTTTGATGGTGTTTACCAGCACAAAGACACATTTAGCTTTAATAACACAACGCTTACTTTTAGCACTGCTCCAGCAGCGGGTGTAAAAGTAGAAGTACTAATCATATCTACTGTCCTTGCTTCTACAACTCCGGGCGATGGTACAGTTACAGCCGCTAAATTAGCTAACGACGCTGTAACATCTCCTAAACTAGCTCACGCTCTTGATGTTGTAACTTCAGTAAGTGTAGGTGGCGCGAGTAACGGTGTAATCCTAACACAAGGCGATATAGCCCTTAAAAATGGTGGAACTAGGTCAACAGTTAAGTTCTA
>Ga0209482_1000160_pt1 | contig 57608 bp, 57 predicted proteins | sample CoawatmetaG10DNA_FD_187512 | JGI IMG/M metagenome (GOLD analysis project Ga0209482, IMG submission 187512) | Marine microbial communities from the West Antarctic Peninsula - Coastal water metaG104-DNA (SPAdes) (version 2) | ecosystem: Environmental > Aquatic > Marine > Coastal ...
TTAAAATAAGCAGTCTCAACAATACGCCATACATAGATTACAGCTAATAGAGAACCCAATAAAACTAGGCCTGCTAACCACCACCAACCTTTTTCGATAGCGGCCACAACTAAATACCACTTACTCACAAACCCAACTGTTAGTGGCACCCCTATAAGGCTTAAACCGCCCACTACAATGGCAGCCATTGTTAAAGGCATTTGTCGACCTAAACCTTGCAAGTCGGTAATTTTGCTACTACCAACACGGTACATAATGGCAACCAAGGCCATGAATAGCGCACCTTTCATCAATGCATGATTAAACATGTGCAACAGCATTGCAGTTAATCCAGCAGGTGTAGAAAGACTAAAGCCTACAATCATATAACCCACTTGAGCTACGCTAGAGTACGCAAATACATGCTTTATATTATTTTGATAAATAGCCACCGTAGACGCAATAAATATGCCTAATAATCCCATCACCAAAAACATTGTCTCGATCGGCAGGGCGGTAAAAGAAAACGAAATACCGAAGATTGAAAACGTGAAACGAATCAGTAGGTAAGCAGCCACCTTGGTGGAGGTAGCGGCAAAAAAAGCTGTTACAATTGATGGTGCATAAGCATAGGCATTAGGTAGCCAAAAATGCAGGGGAAATAATGCCAGTTTTAAGCACACACCCACGATAAAAAACACATAAGCAGTGGTAATGGTGCGGGTTTCTGCCACTGCGGGTAAACGTTCTGCAAGATCTGCCATATTAAGTGTACCAGTCATTTGGTACATGAGGCCTATACCGATAAGGATAAAAGTAGCACCTATGGTTCCCATGATGAGATACTGAAAAGATGCCCAAAGTGCACGCCGGTCTTTACCAAGTGCAATTAAAGAGTAAGCTGACAGTGAGGATATTTCTAGGAAAACAAAAACATTGAACGCATCACCGGTGGTTACAATACCCAACATCCCAGTTAGTGACAGTAGGTATAGAATATAAAAAAGTGTCTGTTTGTCTTTGGGGATTTCTTTTTCTATACTAGTTTGCGCTGCCAGCAATACCACAGTACTGATGCCAGATATGATTAGAGCAATAAAGGCGTTCAGCTTATCAATACGGTATTCAATCCCCCATGGTGGGCTCCACCCGCCTAATTCATAGCTAATGGTGCCAGTTGCCATCACTTGCTGAAGCAAAAGAATGCTAATAATAAATGCTAATGAACTGGCTAGGAGTGCAAATAACCAAACTAGTTTTGGCCTTCTGAGGATCAAACAGGCTGGCGCTGCTATTAGCGGCACTATAACTTGCAATATGGGGAGGTGCACTAACACTACTAATGTTCCTTGTCTTGATTGACCATAGCCTGGTTATCCATGGTCTGAATTTCATCCTCGTCAACACTGCCATAGGCTTCTTTAATCCTTATGATCAGCGCAAGCCCCAAAGCAGTCGTTGCTATACCCACTACAATGGCTGTCAAGATTAGAACATGAGGAAGTGGGTTAGAGTAAAGTATGATGCCATCTTGCCATATGGGAGCTGTCGCTCCTTCTACCTTGCCAACGCTAATATAAAAAATAAAAACAGAGGTTTGAAAAATATTTAGGCCAACAATTTTTTTGATAAGGTGGCCATGAGCTATGATGATATAAAAACCGATCATCATTAAAACGATCACTACCCAGTAATTATAAAGGCCAAGTATCATTGTCATAAAGACTCACCTTTATTAGCTTGTTGGTATTCTCTGCGAGCAGAAAAACTAAAAAATATGATGATCATGACAGACGCAACTGTTAAACCCACACCCAGCTCAATTAGCAGAATGCCTAAATGTTGACCAGCAATGGGATCGGCAGTCAACACACTATAATCTAGGAAGCTGCCACCGTTTAACATTGACACCACGCCTACGCTTCCATAAACAAGCACGCCAAGGGCGGATAATAATTGCACAGCAGGCTGTGTGATGACTCTCCGTGCTGCACTTAGGCCAAATAACATTGCATACATAATGATCGCTGCAGCGAATATAACGCCAGCTTGAAACCCCCCACCAGGACCATAATCACCGTGGAACTGCACATAAAATGCATAAAGTAGAATAAATGGAATCATCGTTTTTATAGCAACGCGCAAGATCAAATGTTTCTCATGCATTGAGTCATTAATTGCTTCAATTGCGGCATCATTTTTAGGGCGCTGAACAACCGATAACAATGCCAAAACGCCAATTCCAGCCGTAAATATCACCGTAACTTCGCCAAAGGTATCAAACCCTCTATAGCTTGCCAGTACAGAGGTGACCATATTGGGGACACCAATCTCCTTCATCGAATCATAAATATAACGAGGAGCGACATGGTTGTGAACGGCAGCATCTGCAGAACCAAAATAAGGCATGTCGAAGGTTCCATAAATTAGCAAACCGCCGGTAATAGCCACTACAATCAACGCTAAAAGAGGCTTGTGGCTTGCTTCATGTTCTGTTCGCCCAGTCATGGCTACAGTTGTTAGCATTAGGAGCGTGGAAATGCCGGCACCAACAGAGGCCTCTGTAAATGCAACATCCACAGCGTCCATAGCAACGAAGAAGCTGGCAGACACAAGCCCATAAATACCTGCCAGCATAACAACGGCAAACATATCTTTGATTTGATTGACCGCAAGGGCAATACCAACCAAAAGTGTGAGTAAGACAATATCGACTAAGATTTCGATGTTTTATCTCCTGAGGCTGAACCTTTTTCCAAGTCCTTTATCTGCACATTTACCAGTGGAGGTAAATTGTTTAAAGCTGCAGCTTGCCCTAGGGCATGACTGGCTGCAGGGCTAATAAACAGCGTCATTAAAAGAATAAGTATGAGTTTTATAATCACCAGCATTTCAGGATTTTGTAACATTAAGCCAATAAGTATCATGGTGGCAGCTAAAGTATCTGTTACTCCCGCTGCATGCATACGGGTATAGAAGTCTGGAAATCGCAATATACCTACACCGCCTGAAAGGCACAAAAAACTACCTATTAGGAGGAAAAAAGCACTCAGTAAACTAAGGACACCTTCCATTACGGATCTCTCTTTACTAGATCAGCCACTTGGCCATTATGTTTAGCGTTAAAAGCGTCAGATAGGCGCAGCACCCCGATAACACTGATAAAGTTAATCAACGCATATACCATAGCAATATCTAAAAACTCAGGGCGGCCCATCATAAAACCCAAAAGAGAAATAAGCAGTACCGTCTTAGTGCCGAACATATTGACGGCTAGAATTCTGTCGTAAAGGCTAGGGCCGACTACAGCCCTAATGACGGCCAGTATCATGGCAACAAGAATTGCCAAAGTTGCTGCAATTACCATGATTGCTCCAGTCTACTAACCCGGCTATCCATATCTCCAGACTCTAGTGCCACAATATTTTCTTGGATTAATGCATGCACCATTATTTCATCATTTACTAAACCTAGCGTCACAGTGCCCGGTGTTAGTGTAATTGAATTTGCATAGATCACCTTTCCCACATCAGTGGTTTGGCTTGCCTTAATTACTTTTACTGTGGGCGTAATTGTTTTGTTACCAAGCCATATGTGCTTAACCACTGTTAAATTGGCGACCACGATTTCTTTGATCAGCCATAAACCAAAACGTGGGTACTCTAGTGACAGATGAATTGTTTGCGACTCATGGTCTACAACATCCATACGATGAGCAATTAACACAACGATGGCAATAGAAGCTGCACCTAGGGCAAGAATCAAATAATTATAGTGGCCAGAGTTAAGCAACCAAAATACTATTAGAATAATTGAAAGGCTTATTTTATGACGCATAGTTTTTTACTCGTACTGTCGCCCAATGTTACCAGCCATTGAACAGCATCTATCTCTATTGGATGATTAATTGAAAGGTTGATATTTAATGGTGAAGGGCTCACGCCACGTTTGCTGCAAAACTCTAATATCGAGCCAGAGACGTGAATGACCTTTTCTTTCTATATTTACATGGATTAAAACAAAAGCAGTTTGAAAGTAAGGTTACTAATGCATACCCTTCGCTTTATTATATTCGATATAATCTGATAAGTCAGCGGTTGTACTAGAAGTAAATAATAGGTGCACCAGATCAACAGGTGTAGGCGAGTAAACTATTTTAACAGGGGCACCTTAGCGACAGGCTAATAGGGCTAGATTTTGGTAGTTTATATGCATCTGCTAAAGAACGCCGGTATGGCTATTAAATGCAGAAGTTATCAATAAAAAAGGCCTAAAACTCAAGGGTGAACTTAGGCCTTTTTACAAGGGTGACTACCTTGGGTTTAAGAAAAAATCGCTTTAAAGATGTAGAAAAATATAATAGCCAAGATTGCACCAGCTGGAAGTGTGATCACCCAAGAGGTAAAGATAGTTGCAACAATACGCAGGTTAATTGCAGCTAGCCCTCGGGCTAAACCTACCCCCAATACTGCGCCTACTAAAGTGTGTGTAGTTGATATAGGTAAGCCTATACCCGAGGCAAGTACAACAGTTGCAGAGGCACCTAAGGTGGCGGCAAAGCCTCGGCTGGGGGTTAGCTCTGTGATCTTCGTGCCAATGGTGGCCATAACCTTATAGCCGTAAGTCACCAGGCCAATTACAATACCCACTCCACCCACTAATAAAATCCAAGCTGGCATACTGGATTTGGCTGTTACGGCACCAGATTTAATAGTGGCGATGGCTGCTGCCATCGGACCAACGGCATTGGCCACATCATTAGAACCGTGAGCAAAAGCCATAGCACAGGCTGTAAATACCATTAGTACTGCAAAGACCTTTTCCACGTTAGCAAAGCGATCTTCTGCCTCAATGGCCTCGATACGCTTAACACGGGTTAACATTATGCTACCCACTATGGAAACTAAAATGCCTGCAGCGGCTGCCACTAAGGACATTTCAAAGTAGTTTAGGGTAAAGCCAATGTCTTTTAGTACGTGCTTTAAACCTTTGATTAAAGTGACCATGGTGATCATAAAGCCCACCATAAACATGTACACAGGCACGTAGCGTTTAGCGTTTTCAAATGGAGCTTCAGTATCTAAGATAAGCCGCTGAACACTTTTAAACAACATATAGGAAATTGTACCCGCTAGTACGGGTGAAACGATCCAACTGGCAGCAATGGTACCTACTTTGCTCCAATTCACGGCATCCACAGAAATAGCAACCGCAGCAAAGCCAACAATGGCACCAACAATGGAATGAGTGGTTGATACTGGCCAACCAAGAATGGACGCAATCAATAGCCAAGTCCCAGCTGCAAGTAGTGCTGAGAGCATACCGTAAACTAGATACTCAGGTGTGCCCTGCAAGGTTAGTGGGTCAATAATTCCCTTTCGAATGGTAGCTGTAACTTCGCCACCTGCCAAGTAAGCGCCAGCAAACTCAAAGATCATGGCGATGATGATGGCCTGCTTTAACGTAATAGCACCAGAACCCACTGAGGTTCCCATGGCATTAGCGACATCATTTGCGCCCACACCCCAAGCCATAAACACACCAAAGATGATGGCTAGAATGAGTAAGATTTGACCATATTCGTTTAAAACTTCCATAATGTTTTCTCGAAGCTATGTAAGGTGTAAGTTATCGATTTTTGTTGTCGTATATATGCCCGTACTTAACGAGCTATGATGACCTGAATTTGCTCGCCAGCACTTTGCGCACAATCGGCTAAATTACCAATGGTTTCGATAGTTTTATACATAAACATGGCATCTACAGGAGGTAAGTCGGCTTCGATTTCATGTAATTTTGCACGTAAGGTAATTTGCCGTTTATCATTCTTGTCTTCTGCTTTTTCCAGTTTGGTAATGCATCGGTTGATACGATCAATTTCACGGCCACCAAACCCTGATCCAATGAGTTCATCAAGCTCATCAATCACTACCTTGGCTTCCACAGCTACAGCCACGGCAGACTTTACGTAGGCAGTCATATCTGTAGAAATCTTTTTAGGCACCACTTGCTTACGGCCTAACATGATGCCTGCTATATCTTTTGCAGTGTTGCAAATTTTATCTTGCTTGCTTAATAATTGAATTAGATCAGAACGGTTAATGGGCATGAATAAGCTTTTTGGCAGGTGCAAGCGGATGTCTTGTTTTTGGTTATCAGCATCTCCTTCCAATTTAGCAATTGAATTATAAGTAGCTTCTACAGTTTCCCAGTCCTCTTTGATAACCGCTTGAAAAAAAGGGACTAATAGCTCTACACACTGCAGTGACGTGTGCATATGATTTTGTAACGGTTTAATAGGTGAATGGCCAAATAAGCTAAGTATGGGGTTTGCCATGTGAACTGCCTCGATGGGTAATAATAGGGCCTTAGTTAGCGCGCATTATAGGCACCCTTTGTTAAGGCAATATAAAGATTATCAGTTTATTTTTAATTAGCTAGTATAAGTGGACAAGGGAATCTTAATTGTGAAAGTAGACCCCTGATTTAACTTACTGTTTAGTTGCAAGAGCCCTTTATGGCTTTGCACTATATGTTTAACAATGGCAAGGCCAAGGCCAGTTCCACCAAGAGATTGTGAGCGGGCTTTATCAACTCGGTAAAAACGCTCAAAAATACGCTCTTGATCAGATTCATCAATACCCAAGCCATTGTCTTTCACTGCCAGTACCGCTACCCCTTCAGTTACGGTAAGGGCCACGGTAACGGTTCCCTTTGCTGCGGTGTATTTAATGGCATTATCAATAAGGTTGGTTGCCATTTGCCCTAGAGCATTGTCATCACCCAACAACATCATCGGGCCATCTTTTGTTTGTAGCTCCAAAGTGACTTGTTGTGTCTGAGCTACCGCCTGTAAGTTAGCACACACCCTTTGTACCACTTGTTGTAAATCTACCTGGGTGTTGTAGGCTTCATCGTTGCTTTCTAGCCGAGACAAGGCTAATAAATCTGACACTAAGGCAGATAAACGGATAGATTGGCCATGAATTTTACGCATAAACCGCTGCTGTATAGCGCGATCTATTGTGTCATCTTCTATTAAGGTTTCTGCAAAACCACGAATGGCCGTAATAGGCGTTTTCAGTTCGTGGGAAGCGTTTGCAACAAAGTCTGCGCGCATTTTGTCAATACGCTGAACGGCAGTGATGTCTTGCAGTACCAAAATTGCGTCAGCCCGGTGGGACTGTTTTAACAAAGTAACATGCAATCGGTAGTGTCGTGAAAATGTATAGCCATCAAGCTGGATGGTTCGCTCCACGCTGGTTTGTTGTTGTTGGCATTGTCTAAACGCGTGGTCAAGGTTGTCCGACCCATCTATGTCTGTTAGCGCTTGGCCTAAGCAACGTTCACCACTGGTGCGCAACATACGACAAGCAGCAGCGTTAACGTGGGTAATAAGGCCTTCACTGGTCACAGTAATAACGCCTTCGTTCATACTTTTAAGGATAGTAGAGAGCTGGTCCCGTTCCGTTTTTATGATATCAAAGCGCTGGGCTGAAATATCAGCCATCTGATTAAGTGAGCGAGCCAAATCGCCTATTTCGTCACGTCTTTGGCTAGGAATTCGCAACTGATAGCGGCCATGAGCATAGTTTTTAGCAATGAGTGTCATTTGCCTAAGGGGCCGAGCAAAACTCATCGCCAACCAATACCCTATAAACAATGCAATCAATGCCGTAAGACTAGCAGCAATGATAATAACTCGGCGCAAATAATTGATCTCCTCATCAATACGTTGTGTTGGCAATGCTGTACGAATGTAACCCAGATTGCCATTGCTGGCCATGGCTGAAACGGCAACATACAACATTGGTTTTTGTAAGGTTTTACTATAGCGTCGTGATTGTCCTATATCAGATGTATTAGCAGCAATAATTTCTGGTCGATAGCGATGATTATCCATCTCTGAAGCATTGAACTCAGAATCTGCAATAACCACGCCGTCTTTTGTTAGTAGCGTAACTCGAGTATCAATACGCTGGCCAATTTGCTTCAATGTTTGTTGTATTTGGCTTTGGGTTTGTTGACCAGTGTTAGCAAACGACTGTTGTAATATAAAGGCCTGACTCGAAAGGTTATTACTGATATCTCGCAAACTGGCCTGCTCTATTTGACGCTGAACCATTAGGCCAACAATCAAGATACTAAACAATATGACGACAGCAAAACCTGCATAAAGTCGTAAGAATATTGGTGAGTGACGCATGCTAATGGACTTCGCTTGCTAGGGTTTCACTATAGTTAGGATCACAACGATAACCCACGCCACGTATGGTTTCTATTGCGGATGCCGCCTTACCTAACTGCTTTCGGACGCCACGAATATGAACATCAACATTACGATCGACCACTTCAGATTTTTCACCCAAGGCAGAAAGTATGAGTTGTTCCCTTGAAAAGGCACGACCAGGTTGTGCCATTAAGGTGTGTAAGAGTTTAAATTCGGTGGTGGTCAGTTTTAATGCTTGGCCATTTAGACTGCAGTTGTAGGTATCAAGGTCTAGTGACAAAGTCCCCATAGTGAGTATGTGTGTGGTGGGTCGCCTACGTAAAGCCACTTTAATTCGAGCCAATAGCTCAGCCTGACTAAAAGGCTTGGTCATATAGTCATCTGCACCCTGAGTAAGGCCACCAATAACATCAGCTTCTTCACTTCGTGCGGAAAGCATTATAATGGGTATTGCTTGGGTTTTAGCGTCTGCTTTAAGTCGTTCACACACCTGCATGCCATTGAGGTTTGGCAGCATGATATCAAGCAATATTAAATCAGGGATGTGTGTTTGCGCTAGCTTTAAGCCTTCAACACCATCACCGGCAAGGGTGACCATATAGCCAGCCTTTCCAAGGTTGTAAGCGATGATCTCTTGGATATCAATTTCATCTTCAATACATAAAATGTGGTGTGCGCTGGACATAAATAGTTATTTCCCAATACAAAATGATCCAAAAATACGGCCTAGTAAGTCATCACTAGTAAAACTGCCAGTAATTTCGTTCAAACACTCTTGAGCTAAACGTAAGTCTTCAGCTAATAGTTCGCCAGCCTGGCTGTAAGCCAGCTGCGTAGCGCCTTCGTGCAGTAGTAATTTACATCTTTTAAGTGCGTCAAGGTGTCGCCTGCGTGCACTAAAGCCACCTTCTAGTGTTGCTTGATAACCAACAGCTTGTTTTAGCTGGCGGCGCAATAGGTCTAATCCTTGACCATGCTTTGCACTGAGGTAGATACAGTCTACACCATCAACTTGTGTTAGGTTCGGCAGGCTGTTTGAGAGGTCTATCTTATTGCGAACTAAGGTAAGTTGGTTAGGCATAGGCTGTTGGCCCATTAACCCTTGCCAGTGAACCTGCGGTGAGGTGCTATCCTGGGCATCTTGCAACAACAAAATTTGATCAGCTTGGCCAATAGCGTCAATCGCACGCGCAATACCAATTTTCTCCACCTTGTCTGGGCTCTCTCGTAAACCAGCAGTATCTAAAATATGTAAAGGCAGGCCATCAATATTGATAGATTCCTTTAAAATATCTCGCGTTGTTCCTGCAATGTCTGTAACGATAGCGCGTTCTTGTCCTGCTAGGGCGTTAAGTAAGCTAGATTTTCCAGCGTTGGGTGCGCCAGCGATGACAACTTGCATGCCCTCTTGCAGCAAGCTGCCCTGGTGGGCCTGCTGCAACAGGTGATCTAGGTCTGACTGAGCGTTCTCTAAAAGAGCAGCTACTTTACCGTCAGCTAGAAAATCAATTTCTTCTTCTGGGAAGTCTATTGCTGCTTCCACATAGAGACGCAAATAGATAAGGCTTTCAACTAGGGTATTAATATGGGTTGAGAACACCCCCTTTAATGATCGCAACGCGTTTCTTGCCGCTTGTTCTGAGCTAGCATCTATTAAATCTGCAATCGATTCTGCTTGGGCAAGGTCCATTTTATCATTTAGAAAGGCACGTTCAGAAAACTCTCCAGGTCTGGCTAAACGAGCGCCTAATTGTGTGAGTTCACGCTGTAGTAAATCCATAACTACTTGCCCACCATGGCCTTGAAATTCAAACACGTCTTCACCGGTAAAGGAGTCCGGGGCTTTAAAATAAATGCTTATGCCAGCATCAATTTGTTCGCCTTGGGTATCTAAAAATGCGCCATAATGGGCATGACGAACTATGCCTTGGCTGCGGCTTAGTGCTTGACCATAGGCTAAAGCCCTAGGCCCAGATAAGCGAATAATGCCCACACCACCGCGCCCTGGAGGCGTCGTCTGTGCACAAATAGTATCTAGATCTGATTGCAAGGTAGTTAGCGCTCCTGTGGCAACAAAAATGGGGCTTAATTAATGCAAAAAAGGCCTCACTGGGAGGCCTTTGTAACATGTTTAGAGCATTAGGTTAATTTTTACGCTCAGCCATGACCTTTTCAATTCGTTTGGTAATTATATATTGTTGCGTGATTGACAAGACGTTGTTGCATACCCAATACAAAACAAGACCCGCAGGAAACCAAAGGAAAAAGATAGTGAACACAATAGGTAACATCTTCATTATCTTAGCCTGCATCGGGTCTGGAGGCGTCGGGTTCAGCATCTGCTGGATGAACATGGTGGCGCCCATGAGCAGTGGTAATACAAAATAAGGATCTTGTACGGACAGGTCTTGGATCCAGAGGAAGAATGGCGCGTGACGCAGCTCAACAGTTTCCATCAACATCCAATATAAGCCAATGAATACTGGCATCTGGATAATAATAGGGAAACAACCACTTAAAGGATTGGCTTTTTCCCGTTTGTATAATTCCATCATCCCTTGCGACATTTTAGATCGATCGTCACCAAACTTTTCTTTTAATTTGGCAATTTCAGGCGCTAGTGCTCGCATCTTGGCCATTGAGCGATACGAAATAGCCGACGGATAAAAGAAGAATGCTTTAACGCATAGGGTGACCAATAAGATGGCTACACCCCAGTTACCTGCAAACCCAAACATGGTGTTCAACAACCAGAATAATGGTTGTGAAACCCACCATAACCAACCGTAGTCAACCACCAAGTCTAGGTTCTCAGAAATGGCTTCAAGGTCTGCTTGAATCTTAGGGCCAGCATAAAAATCAGCCGACGTGGCACCAGACTGTCCCGCCTGTAACTCTAAAGCAGGGCTAACAAAGCCAGCAATATAGTTATTTTTGCTAACCCGGGTGCTGTAGTTATGTTGCTGCTCTGGGTTAGGTACCCACGCGGTAACAAAGTAATGTTGTAACATGCCTACCCAGCCGCCTGGCGCACTGCGCTTTAGGTTGGCATCGTCCATGTCATCAAAGTCATACCGGTAGTACTTGTCATCTGGAAAAGAAAAAGCGGGGCCAAGGTAAGCAGACATACCCATACCACCAGACGCACTAGGGTCTGCAGAGCGGTCACGTTTAATTTGGCCAAACAAATTAGCAGACCAAGGCTGGTTGCCGCGGTTGTCAACAGCATAGGTTAGGTTGATTAAATGGCTGCCACGAGTAAAGGTGTAGATCTTGTTGATCACTGCGCCGGTTTCGTCCGTAATGCTTAGTACAACTTCTAAACTCCGCTCGCCGTCAAGTAATTCGTATGTTGATTGCGCGGCCTTAAATATTGGCCGAGACTTAATGTCGGTACCGTTAAGGCCAACTAGCCCACTTTGAGCCACATAAGTGCGCTGTTGGTTTTGTTCTAACAGGGTAAATAGCACATCTGAGTGGTTCATTTCTGCTAGATACTGAGCCAGTGAGGCTTGGATTATGTCGCCACCCTGAGTGTCAATAATCACTTCTAGAGTATCAGTTTTAACCTCAATAAGTGATCCAGCACTCGCATTTTCAGTTTGAGTAACCGTAATGTCAGCGTTATCGTTTGGTTGCGCAGCCACGGCAAAATCAGTACTAACTGCTTCTGTATCGTATGCAGAAACGCTGGTGACTTGTTGTGGAGCGAGGGCTTCGGTACCGTAATCTTGATTCCACTGTAGGACCATCAAGTAGGAAATGATGGCGACACCCGCAATGAGAATAATGCGTTGAAAATCCATAGAAACAAATCGTCGTTAGTTGTATTGTAAAGGAGTTAGATTATAGAGCCTGTTCGCCTATTGGCAATGGGCAGGCTCCAGAAGTGTGCTAAATCTGGCCAGTTTGGGCAGTTTTTTTACGTAATCTTACCCATTGTTTGCTAATTAGGCGGTGGACTGCGTCATTGTCAAGTTCCCCCAAGCCTTTTCTAGACAGGATAACAATGTCCAGGGGAAGGGAAAATTCGTTCGTTTGCGTGCAAAGGGTTCTAAAACTGTCACGCACAACCCGTTTAATCCGGTTGCGATGTACCGCTAGTTTTATACCTTTTTTCGCAATAACCAATCCAATACGGGAATGGTCATGCAAACTTGGGCGGGCCAAGATCAGTAGGTGCTGATCCGAAACTTTGAAATCAGCTTGGTCAAAAACCCTTCGAAAATCTCTCGCATTTAACAGGCGTCGTTGCCGAGAAAAGTCGAAATCAGTCATACGCTAAGCGCGCAACAGTCGCTTAAGCGCTTAGGCTCTTGCGGCCTTTTGCACGACGGGCGTTAATTACGGCACGGCCGCCTGGAGTTGACATGCGGGCACGGAAACCGTGAGTGCGCTTGCGCTTTAAGACGCTAGGTTGAAACGTTCTTTTCATGATCGGTCTCGCAAAATTAATTAAGGGCCAAAATTTAGGCTTTGAAAATCTAGGGGCGAAATTATATGAGAGGGTAAATCTAATAGCAAGCCTGAATCTTGGTTTAAACTACTAAATCACATAAAAAGGCAAAATATTTTCACTTTACTCAAAAGATATCCCTTATATTGCTTTATCGAGCGCTGCCTGTGGATAACTTTGGGCAGTTGGTGATAAAATGATGCCCTTAATCCGTTGGCTTAAGGTCACTTTGTTGGCTTTAAAAATTTAGTTTAATTTGGCTCTAGTAAAAAATGTCTCTAGCAATTTGGCAACAATGTTTGGCGTGTCTTCAGGATGAACTGCCTAGTCAGCAGTTTAATACGTGGATTCGACCCTTAAAAATCCAAGAAGACGGCCGAGTTATTCAGCTTTTGGCACCTAATCGTTTCGTTCAAGACTGGGTTAGAGATAAATACTTTTCTAGAATACGTGAGCTAGTTGCTGATTACGCCACAGACGCTACCCAAGATGTAGAGCTGCTAGTGAGCTCACCAAATGGCGCGCTAACCGCTGCGGCTCAGGGATCTACTATTATTACTCCAGCCAGCTTTGTGCCAACTGCACCGCCAGCTGTGGCACCTATGCCTAGGCGTTCTAGCACAATTATTCAGCCACAGTTTAACGTCGAGCCTGGCCCAGAGCGAGTTGTTCAAGTTGAAGGCTCTGTCCGTCATCAAAGTTATTTAAACCGGGCGTTTACCTTCTCAAGTTTTGTTCAAGGTAAGTCAAATCAACTGGCCTTAGCCGCGGCTAAGCAGGTTGCTGAAAACCCTGGTAGTTCTTACAACCCCCTATTTCTTTATGGTGGCGTGGGGTTAGGTAAAACGCATTTAATGCATGCGGTTGGAGCGGCACTAATCGAACGAAATCCAAATGCAAAAGTAGTTTATTTGCATTCGGAGCGCTTTGTGGCCGACATGGTTAAGGCTTTGCAGCTAAATGCGATCAACGAATTTAAGCGTTTCTATCGTTCAGTTGATGCCTTGTTGATAGATGATATACAATTCTTTGCAGGGAAAGAGCGTTCACAAGAAGAATTTTTTCACACCTTTAATGCCCTTTTGGAAAGCGGTCAGCAGATGATCTTGACCTGCGACCGTTACCCCAAAGAGATAGTGGGTCTGGAGGATCGTCTGAAGTCGCGGTTTGGCTGGGGCCTAACTGTGGCAGTTGAGCCGCCTGAGCTCGAAACTCGGGTAGCAATTCTGATGAAAAAAGCGGCTGAAGGGAATATTGCTCTGCCTGAGGATGCGGCATTTTTTCTTGCAAAAAAGATTCGTTCCAACGTGCGAGAGTTAGAGGGTGCCCTTAAGCGTGTAGTTGCCAACTCGCACTTTACCGGTGAGGCGATTTCCACGCCCTTTATACAAGAGTCTTTGCGGGATTTGTTGGCGTTGCAAGATCGTAAGGTGAGCATTGATAATATCCAGAAAACTGTTGCAAGCTACTATAAAATTAAAATTGCTGATATCTTATCAAAGCGTCGCTCACGTTCAGTGGCGCGCCCGCGTCAGCTAGCGATGGCCTTGGCAAAAGAACTGACAAACCACAGCTTGCCAGAGATTGGTGATGCGTTTGGAGGGCGGGACCATACAACAGTGTTGCATGCATGCCGGAAAATAAAAGAATTACGAGAAGCAGATCGTGACATTCACGATGATTATGATAACTTATATCGCTCATTAACTGTCTAAGCCGATAGTCTGCCGAACCAGAACCGTTAACAGGATTGTAGTATGAAATTTACCATCAGCCGAGAAGCCTTTTTAAAACCCTTAGTGTTAGTTGCGGGTGTTGTTGAGAGGCGTCAAACCTTGCCTGTACTGGCCAACATATTGGTCGTGGTGGAGGGTGACCAACTTACGCTTACAGGTACCGATCTAGAAGTAGAGTTGGTGGGGCGTGTGAGCTTAGATCAAGCTGGCGAAGACGGTGGGGTGACTATCCCGGCACGTAAATTGATGGACATTTGCAAGTCGCTACCCGATCACGCCATGATTGAAGTCATGCAAAATGAAGAACATGTTTTGGTTCGTTCTGCGCGTAGTAAATTTAAGTTATCCACATTGCCAGCCACAGACTTTCCTAACGTCGAAGACAGCCCTGAGTCATTCGAATTTGAGGTGCCTCAAATGGCCCTCAAACAGCTGGTAGATCAAACTGGTTTCGCGATGGCCCAGCAAGATGTACGTTACTACCTAAACGGTATGTTGTTTGAAATTAAAGATAGCCAATTGCGCACTGTGGCTACTGATGGGCATCGGTTGGCAACGAGTTTTATGCCAGTTGGCTTGCCAGATCAAGCCGCGCAGCAATTGATCGTCCCACGTAAGGGCGTGTTGGAATTAGCGCGTTTAATGACAGAAGAAGATTCCACTGTGCGGTTGGTTGTTGGTGCCAGTCACATCCGGGCGTTTACTAATGAGTTCATCTTTACCTCTAAACTCGTTGATGGTAAGTTTCCAGATTATGAGCGCGTATTGCCACGTAATGGCGACAAGATTGTGCTAGTTGATCGTTTGGCTATGAGAGGTGTGTTGAGTCGTGCAGCCATACTGTCCAATGAAAAATACCGTGGTGTACGCATGACAGTCAGTGATACAAACCTGCAGGTTGTGGCAAATAATCCTGAGCAAGAAGAGGCTGAAGAAAGCCTTATGGTTGATTACCAAGGTGCTCAAATTGAAATTGGATTTAACGTTGGCTACGTGCTCGATGTACTCAATGTATTACACAGTGATCAGGTGAAAATAACCCTAAGCGATTCAAATTCTAGCGCTCTATTGGCTGATGGTGGCAGCGGTGCTGCACAGTATGTCATTATGCCCATGCGCCTTTAAATGAGTTTGAACTCTAGCCCATTTTATAGCTCTGAAGCGTCTAACGTTCACAAGTTATGCACACCTTGTTATAGGTGTTGTCCACAGGTGAAGTAGCTTATGTCTGTTCAGCAGTTAAGCATCCAGCGGTTGCGTAATTTGCTTCAAGTTGACCTTCATTTTGATGACGGCATCAACTTACTTTACGGACTTAATGCCAGTGGTAAGACGAGTGTTTTAGAGGCCGTTCATATGCTTGGTTTAGGGCGCTCTTTCCGTAGCCTTAAGTTGGCCTCTGTTATTGCTCAAGGTCACGCAGATTGCCTGCTATTTGCCAAGGTAAAAAACCCCCAAGGCGTGACAGACTCTTTGGGCATGATTCGCCGCCTCGATGGCGATCATGGTGTGCGCCTCAACGGTGAAAACCTTTCCTCAGTTGCAGAGCTTGCAAGCCTGCTTCCCATTCAGCTGATTGACCCCAATAGTGCCCGCTTGATAGAGGCTGGGCCTAGTGTGCGTAGGCAATATTTAGATTGGGGGGTATATCATCATAATGGGAGCTTTTTTGGCCTGTGGAAACAGGTTCAACGGTTGCTAAAACAGCGTAACAGTGCCTTGAAATGTGGTACAATGAGAGCCGACGTAAGGGCTAGTTTTGACCCTGCCTTGGCGGACGTTGCTGAGCAGCTAAATAGGCTTAGAGAGGGTTATTTGAAGCTCCTTGAGCCAGTATTCTTCGAGCTTCTTTCAGGGCTGGTAGATTTACCAGACTTAAAAGTGGGATTTTATTCGGGTTGGTCTGCTAATCGAAACTATGCAGATATCCTCGAAGAAACGTTAGACCGAGACTTGCAGCTAGGCTATACCCAGCGAGGTCCTCAGCGGGCAGATCTCAAGTTAACTTTGAATGGGGTAAATGCTGCAGAGCGCCTATCTCGTGGGCAACAAAAGCTAGTCGTTGTCGCGCTTAAGCTTGCCCAAGGCAAGTTGCTGAGTAAGGCTGAGGGTCGAAAGTGTGTGTTTTTAGTTGATGACCTCGCTGCTGAACTTGATTGGTCTCATCGTCGAGAGATATGCCAGCAGCTAGTGAACTTAGATACTCAGGTATTTGTCACCAGTGTTGGGCCAAATGAGCTTACAGACTGTTGGCCAGAAGAAGCGAAAGTAAAAATGTTTCACGTGAAACACGGACAAGTAAGCCAGGAATAATCTTTCATTTAGGATTGGCTGTAAATATATAAGAAATTGACTTCGGAGTAATTAATGAGCGAAGAGAGAGTGTACGATTCGTCCAGTATCAAAGTCCTTAAGGGATTAGACGCAGTGCGTAAGCGCCCTGGTATGTATATTGGTGATACGGATGACGGCACAGGCTTACACCACATGGTGTTTGAAATTGTCGACAACTGTATCGATGAGGCTCTAGCTGGTCATTGTAGTGAAGTTAGTGTAACTATCCAGTCTGACGATACGGTTACCGTTGTCGATGACGGGCGCGGTATCCCAGTAGACATTCATAAGGAAGAAGGGGTGTCAGCGGCTGAAGTAATTATGACTGTGCTGCACGCTGGTGGTAAATTCGATGACAATAGTTATAAGGTCTCTGGCGGCCTGCACGGTGTTGGTGTAAGTGTAGTGAACGCTCTGTCTACCGAGCTTAAACTAACCATTCGTCGTAATGGCCAAGTTCACGAGCAGATCTACCACCATGGTGTACCACAGGCCCCATTAGCGGTGGTTGGTAAAACTGAAGGTACGGGTACCACATGTACCTTCACAGCATCGCCTGATACGTTTACAAACATTATGTTTCATTTTGATCTTCTCGCAAAGCGCTTACGTGAGCTTTCATTCCTCAATTCTGGTGTGGCGATTCGCCTTAAAGACGAGCGCTCTGGCCGGGAGGAGCTCTTTTGTTACGAGGGTGGTGTTGCTGCGTTTGTAGAGTATCTAAATGCTAATAAGACGCCAATTAATAAGTGTATGCACTTTAACACCATGCACGCTGATGGCGTTGGTGTTGAGGTAGCCTTACAGTGGAACGATTCTTTCCAAGAAAGCATCCACTGCTTTACTAACAATATTCCACAACGAGATGGTGGGACTCACCTGAGTGGTTTTCGTTCGGCTCTTACTCGTACCCTAAACAATTACATTGAGGCAGAGTCAGCCCAGAAAAAGTCTAAGGTCGCTACCTCTGGTGATGATGCACGAGAAGGTTTAACGGCGATCATTTCTGTTAAGGTGCCAGATCCCAAGTTCTCATCTCAAACTAAAGACAAGTTAGTTTCATCTGAAGTTAAATCAGCAGTTGAACAGGAACTAGGCCGCTGCCTATCTGATTTTTTACAAGAGCACCCACAAGAGGCTCGGGTAATAGTTGGTAAAATGATTGATGCTGCCAGAGCGAGAGAAGCGGCCAGAAGAGCGCGTGATATGACTCGCCGTAAAGGTGTTTTAGATATCGCGGGCCTACCTGGAAAATTAGCAGACTGCCAGGAAAAAGACCCCGGTCTTTCTGAAATTTATCTAGTGGAGGGAGACTCTGCTGGGGGCTCCGCAAAGCAAGGGCGAAATCGTCGTACTCAGGCCATCCTTCCATTAAAGGGTAAAATTCTTAACGTAGAGAAGGCTCGCTTTGATAAGATGCTATCTTCGGTAGAAGTTGGCACTTTAATCACTGCGTTAGGGTGTGGTATTGGCCGGGACGAATTTAACATTGAAAAGTTACGTTATCACAGTGTCATCATTATGACAGATGCTGACGTCGATGGTGCTCATATTCGTACCTTATTGCTGACCTTTTTCTTCCGTCATTTGCCTAAGGTAATTGAAAACGGCCACTTGTTTATCGCCCAACCGCCACTCTATAAGGTTAAGAAAGGTAAGCAAGAACAGTACCTCAAAGATGATCCAGCTCTTGATGGGTTTCTTCTACAAGGTGCAATGGATGGAGCCTCTTTGCATACTAGTGCAAGCGCGCCAGCAATTTCTGGTACTGGCTTAGAAAGCTTAGCCGTTCAATATCGCCAAGTAATGGCTACGGTCAAGCGAGTAGAGCGCATCATCCCCGCAGTGATCTTGAACCAAATGATTTATGCACCGGTATTAACCTTAGAAGAGCTTCATGATCAAGATAAGGTTGCAGGCTGGTTAGATGCGATCTTGGCATGTTTGGAAGAGCAGGAAGTAGGTGGTGCGATGTACGATGGGCAGGTACGAGGAAACCCAGAGCGAGATGGGTATTTGCCAATGATTACGATCATAACCCATGGCATCGATGAGGATTATATGGTCAGCTTTGACTTCTTCAGCTCTGCTGAATACCGATCAATTGTAGCTCTTAATGGCGCACTGTCTGGGTTATTAGAAAAAGATGGTTACTTTAAGCGTGGCGAAAAGACTTTCCCAACCGAAACATTTGCTCTTGGTTTGGCTTGGCTAATGAAGGAAGCGCGCCGAGGCCTTGCTGTTCAGCGCTATAAAGGTTTGGGCGAAATGAACCCTGGGCAATTGTGGGAGACTACTATGGACCCAGAACAACGTCGTATGTTGTGTGTCACCATAGATGACGCCATCGCTGCAGACCAGATGTTCACAACACTGATGGGAGATGATGTTGAGCCACGTCGTTTGTTCATCGAAGAGAATGCGTTAAAAGTGGCAAACCTAGATTTCTAACACACCCCTTAAAAATTGTAAGATTAAAAAAAGCCTCCAAGTGGAGGCTTTTTTATGGGCTGCAAACGGTAAGGTCAGATTTACTGCAGCCAATCAAAATGTTCCACGTGAAACACTTAGATCGGCTGACACCTCAGTTTTTTCGATCTAATGGGCTAGTAAGCTAATATCAGCCACACGGCCAAGCTCAATCTCAAGTTCTGCAAGCAGGGCCAAGCGGTTATTTCTCAGACTATCATCATCACTCATCACCATGATTTCTGAGAAGAATTGATCAAGTGGGTTGGCCAATTGGGCAATACCTTGCAACGCGCTATGATAATTGCCTTGCGCAATAACAGCCAAATTATTCTGCTTAACGTTTTCCAATGAATCAGCCAATACAATTTCAGCTGACTCCTTCAGCAATGACCGGTTAAACGCATTGCTACCTCTGCCATTCTTACCAAGGATATTACCTACACGTTTATTACTCGCTGAGAGTGCAGGTGCCGTATCAAGTTTTACAAACTCACTAACGGCCTGAACACGACGATCAAAATCTAAGGGAGAATTGGATTTGTTTTGCATTACTGCCAAATAAATATCTATTGCTACATTTTGGTCCTCATAATAAGCACGCAAACGGTCAAAAATAAAGCTAAGTAACTGTGGACGAACTTTTTCTAGGGGTATAGCCAAGTCCTTATGCAGAGCATAAGAGCTATCAAGTAAGGTCGATAGATTGAGCTCCAAGTCTTGTTCAATAATAATTCGTAACAGGCCTACTGTGGCTCGGCGCAACGCATAAGGGTCTTTGCTGCCAGTGGGGGGTTGCCCAATACCAAATAGTCCAACCAGGGTATCTAACCTATCGGCGATAGCAACTGCACTTGCGATAGAAGACTCAGGTAAACGGTCGCCGGCAAATTTAGGCCAATAGTGTTGTTCCAGTGCTGCTGCAACTACAGCATTTTCGCCATCATTAAGGGCATAAACGTGGCCCATAAGGCCTTGTAGATCGCTAAACTCAAGTACCATATCAGTACTAAGGTCAGCTTTAGACAATGTGGCCGCGCGGGCTGCTAGCACACTGTCTGCACCGATTAGGTTAGAGATTGCACTAGATAACTGAGCCACTCGCTGGGTTTTGTCGAGTACAGTACCCAGCTTGGCCTGAAATACTACCTTACCTAATGCTTTGTTACGACTTGCAAGTGTGGACTTCTTGTCAGTTTCAAAGAAAAAGACGGCGTCTGCAAGACGTGGCCGAATAACTCGTTCGTTACCAGCAATGACCTTTGTGGCATCATTACTGATAATATTACTGACGGTAAGGAAAAGTGGCAAAATATCGCCCTTACTATCCACAAAATGGAAGTATTTTTGATGTTCCTTCATGGACGAAATCAAGGCTTGTGCGGGCACTTCTAAAAAGGTTTTGTCAAAGCGCCCAGTTAAACACACGGGCCATTCTACAAGACCTGTGACCTCATCGAGTAACTTTTCATCGATTACAGCCGTCGCATTAATCTGTTGAGCCTGCTCTAATATCTGAGATCGAATCATAGCTTTTCGTTCGTTAAAGCTAACAATAACGTGGCCTTGTGTGCGCAGTTGCTCTGCATACGTTGATGCAGAGTTAATAATGATGGCGCCTTGACTATGAAAACGATGGCCACGGCTAGAATGGCCATTAGTTAGATCAAATAACTGAGTATTTACAAGTTCGTTACCCAACGAAAGGATAAACCATTGGACTGGCCGGACAAATTCATTACGTGATGATCCCCAGCGCATGCGTTTGGCGATCGGTAGGTCAGCCAGGGCTTTATCGACGACTGCTGCTAAAAGCTCCAAAGTTTTGGCACCCTTAACCTGTCGATCAAACTCGTAATATTGCCCCTTATCTGTCTCAACAATCGTTAAATCGGTTAGGGCAACGTTACAGGAACGGGCGAAGCCTAAAACTGCTTTTTCTGGGGCTTTGACAGAAGGGCCACGACGACTTTCCTGGCGCTCAGCCTGCTGAACTTGTAGAGCATCAATAATAACAGTTAAACGTCGAGGGGTGGCATAGGGTGTCACTGTGCCATGAGCCAATCCAAGGTCCTTCAGTTGCTTGGTAATACTAGACTCGAGTGCCTTAGACAAGGTTATTAGAGACTTAGGGGGCAACTCTTCAGTACCTAATTCAAACAAAAAGTCGGCATGGCTCATGAGCTTTTCTCCTCTTCCTGCAACAACTCATTTTTTAGCTCTTGGCTGGCAAGCGGGAAGCCTAGCGCTTTACGTGCCGCATAATATTCCAATGCAACTTGGCGAGCCAAAGTGCGTACTCGCAAAATATAGCGCTGTCTTTCAGTGACGGAAATGGCATGGCGTGCGTCAAGTAAATTGAAAATATGGGACGCTTTAAGCACAAATTCATAAGCAGGCAAAGGTAGTTTCGCATCAACCATCCGGCTGCATTCAGCTTCGTAGTGATCAAAGTTGGTAAATAACATATCGACATCGGCATGTTCAAAGTTATAAGTAGACATCTCCACTTCCTGCTGATGGAATATATCGCCATAACTTACTGTAGTTCCGTCAGCTGCTCGGCTCCAGACTAGGTCATACACGCTATCCACGTTCTGCAGGTACATGGCAATACGCTCAAGCCCAATAGTAATTTCCCCCATCACTGGGAAACACTCGAGGCCACCAGCCTGCTGGAAGTAGGTGAATTGGGATACCTCCATTCCATTAAGCCATATTTCCCAGCCTAAACCCCATGCTCCCAATGTTGGCGATTCCCAATTGTCCTCAACAAAGCGAACGTCATGTACCAGGGTATCAATACCAAGGTGGTCTAAACACTCTAAGTAGAGCTCCTGAAAGTTTGTTGGTGATGGCTTGATTACCACCTGAAACTGAAAATAATGCTGCAAACGGTTAGGGTTTTCACCATAACGGCCATCTGTTGGACGGCGGCTTGGCTGCACGTAAGCCGCCCGCCAGCTTTCGGGGCCAATAGCCTTTAGAAAAGTCGCAGGATGGAAGGTGCCGGCACCAACCTCCATATCTAGTGGTTGCATAATGTTGCAGCCTTGAGCAGACCAGTATTGTTGCAAGGCAAAAATGAGACCCTGGAAAGTGCTGGTATCGGTTGTTTTATCCACGACTAAATCCACGCATTAAGTAAAAGAAAGGCTTGCTTCAGCTTAACGCTAAGAGCAAGATTTAAGCCGAACATTATACACTAGCAGTAAGCAGCTGGCTTGTACCTAAAAGCACCCGAGTCCCTCGTTTATGGGGCATTTACGAGGTATCATTAGCCAACAGAGACAATTCTGTGACTTAAGAGCTAATTTTTGACCATTTTATGTCTGAAAACTTGAAATCTAACTTTGCTGTAGGCCTATTACGCATACTGGGAAAGCTACCCTTGTGGGGGCTGCACAGTATCGCCAGGCTTTTTTTGGTGGCAATGCTACTTTTCCCCAACCAAACTGTTAAACAGACTCGGATCAATATTCAGCGCTGTTGGCCGAACCTTACCAGTCAGCAACAGGCCAAATTAGTACGCAAAAGTGTACTGCACACACTCTATGCAGCGTTAGAAATGGGGCTCAACTGGACACAATCTAGCCAGCGTGGATTGGATCACATTATTTCCGTCACCGGAGGTGAGTGTCTGCAGCAGGCCCAAGCGACCGGCGCAATAGTGTTATTAACGCCCCATTTAGGAAACTGGGAGCTGTTTGCTAACTGGTCGGCACATCAAGCTAATGTGACGGCACTTTATAAGGCTGCTAAATTGCCTGGCCTTGATCGATTAATACATCAAGCACGAAGCAACGCGGGGATGAAACTTGCCCCAGCAACTGCAAAGGGGGTGATGCAGTTAAAACGTTCGCTTGTTAAAGGCGAGGTTAGTTTAATATTGCCCGACCAAGAGCCACCCCCAGCAGCGGGTATTATTAGTCAATGGTTTGGGCAACCTGCCTATACTATGACATTGGCTGCTCAGTTGGCGGATACTAAAAACACGCGTGTTATTTTAGGCTTTGCACGGCGCTTGGCTAACAGTGAAGGGTTTGCGATTGAGCTAGAAGACATTTCAGATCTGTGCAGTGTCCATGCGGGTAGTGGCAGCGATAGTGAGGTCTTGGCCGCCAAGGTACAAGCAATCAATACATCAATAGAAAGGCTGGTGCGATGCACGCCTGAGCAATACCAATGGGAATACCGCCGCTTCAAACATACCTTATAGTAAACTAGCTGAGGTTAGACTACAGCATCAGTTTTACGGCTGTTTTGATGTTGTGTAACTTTGGGTTTTCGGGCGATCAGCAACGCTTTACCAGCCAAAGGGTGGTCTAACTGTGCTAGTTCTTGTTCATCATGGTATACCAAAGGCTCTAGTTCAGTAAACAATTCTAACAGCTCTCCTGCTGCTAACAAAAACTGCTGACGCTGTGGTTTATTAAGAATTTTACCATCAATATCAGTGACTTGATTAAACGTCTGATAGACTAAAATTCCCCCTGGGTTAAGGTGGGAGATAATCTGTGGACAAAGTTTTCGTTCTAAAAAAGCCGTTACACAAATGAGGTCAAAGCTTTGCGTTGGCCATGGTGTATTTTTAAGGTCTATACACCGTTGATTTACCTCAACATTTTGCCTTCTACAATGGCGTTCCATTTGCTCAATTCCTGTGGTTGAATAGTCCCAACCATACATCTTAAGACCTTGTTTTGTAAGGAATATCGAGTTTTGTCCCAAACCACATGCTAAGTCTAAACCAGTACCAGATGTGGGGAATAAGTGGATGTTTTTTTGTAAGCCATAACTCACATCAGGTAACGCTAATGTGGTCGAATAACGTTGGTTCCAGCGCTCTGGCATAGCTAAATTTTCCTGTGCATAAGTCTGTGAATAGGTTGGTAAAAACCAGCTAATAGAATAGCCTAGTCACGCCAGAACATGGGTGTGAATAACACCAATAAGGTAAACACTTCTAGACGTCCTAAGAGCATAGAGAAACATAGAATCCACTTGGCTGTGGTATTAATATCGCCATAGTTAAGGGCGACGTCGCCTAAACCTGGGCCAAGGTTGTTGAGTGTAGCGCCTACGGCTGACCAAGCGGTAACGTGATCTAGGCCAGTGCCCAATAAGGCAATCATCATAATAATGAAGACGAGGGCATAGACGGAGAAAAATCCCCACACAGCTTCTGCAACCCTATCTGGGATGGGGTTGGCCCCCAACTTAACATGGATAATGGCGTTAGGGTGTATGAGTCTTTTTATTTCTCGTAAGCCTTGCTTAAGAAGTATCAGCACGCGCACTACCTTCATGCCACCCGCAGTGGATCCAGCACAGCCACCCATAAAGGCTGCAGTTAGCAATAGAAACGAAAGCATAGCTGGCCACTGGGAAAAATCTGCTGTTGCGAAGCCTGTGGTAGTGGCGATAGATACCACTTCAAAAACGCCTTGGCGGAAACTATCATCAAAGCTCATATTATTAGTAAGCCACAAAGTGCCCACTGTAATGAGACACACTGTGACAATAGCACTTAAAAAGAAACGTAGTTCCTCATCCTTCCAGTAGTGTAATAAGCTGGCTTTATAGTGCCTTTGTCTTATGGTGCGGGCAGTGTGGAAATGGAGGGCAAAGTTAACTGCAGCCAACAACATAAAGATGATAGCAATAGTTTCTATTGTGGCGCTATTAAAATAACCTAAACTCGCATCGTGAGTGGAGAAACCGCCAATCGCAACCGTGGAAAAACTGTGAGTAATTGCATCAAAGGCGCTCATGCCGGCAAACCAGTAGGCTAAAGCACAAGTGACCGTAAGAGTTAAGTAAATGTACCAAAGCTGTTTAGCTGTCTCGGTAATTCTGGGAGTGAGTTTAGAATCTTTCACTGGCCCAGGGGTCTCCGCACGGTAAAGCTGTGCGCCACCAATACCTAGCATGGGAAGAATAGCCACGGCTAATACGATAATACCCATGCCACCAAACCATTGTAAGAATTGGCGATAAAACAAGAGTGATTTAGGCAGACTATCAAGCTGCGTGATAACGGTAGCGCCAGTTGTGGTAAGGCCAGAAATAGACTCAAACAAGGAGTCTACATAACTCCAGTTCGTATTAAGTGTAGACAAGGGTGTAGAAAAGTAAAAGGGCAAAGCACCAAACAGACCTAAAATAGTCCAAAACATCACCACAATGACAAAGCCATCTCGAGTACGCAAAACCTTATTTTGTTTAGAAAACGGCAGCCATAATAGGAAACCAGCAATAAAGGTGATGCAAAAAGAAATACCAAACGTCCATGCACTGCCATCACCCGGCAAACTTAGGGCAATTACTAATGACGGCAGCATAGATGCGCTGAACGCCATTAACAGCATACCAATAATTTTTAAGGTAACACGAAAGTGCATATTAAGGCCTAGAAGAATCCAAGGGTCACGGCAAATAACCGCTCAACATCGTGAATCATGTGTCTATCTGTTAAGAATAAAATGCAGTGGTCATCATTTTCTATTACCGTGTCATGGTGTGCAATGAGTACGTCCTCTCCACGAACAATGGCACCAAAGCTGGTTCCTTGTGGCAGAGGAATGTCGGCAACACAGCGGCCAACAACTTTAGACGTTTTTGAGTCTCCATGGGCAACTACTTCAATAGCCTCTGCAGCTCCGCGCCTTAATGAGTGAACGTTAACAATATCGCCGCGACGTACATGGGTTAGTAGGCTGCTTATGGTGGTTTGTTGAGGAGAGATAGCGATGTCTATGGTGCCATCCTCTATAAGATCAACATAGGCTGGATTGCTTATTAAGGTCATTACTGTACGCACACCTAGGCGTTTAGCTAACATAGATGCCATAATATTAGCTTCGTCGTCATTAGTTAACGCACAAAAAACATCCGTAGATTCAATATTTTCTTCGACTAATAAGTCTCTGTCTGACGCACTGCCATGCAGGATAATGACATCGTCTAGAATGTCGGCTAGATGTTCACAGCGCTCTAAGCCACGCTCAATTACTTTAACCCGAAAATGTTTGCGTAAATTTCTGGCTAACCGGGCACCGATATTACCACCACCTGCAATCATGATACGTTTATAGGGCTTTTCCAGCCGACGAAGTTCGCTCATCACCTTACTGATATCGGGTTTAGCAGCGATAAAGAAGACTTCATCATCAACGTGAATGTGGGTTTTTCCTGAAGGCACGATGGCCTTGTCATTGCGAAAAATAGCAGCAACCCGAGTGTCTACGTTTGGCATGTGGCTACGTAAATCAGATACAGGCTTACCAACTAATGGGCCGCCATGGCATGCAGTTACAGCCACTAATTGTACTTTACCTTTAGCAAAATCAAGTACCTGCAGGGCTGTTGGGTTTTCTATGAGTCGCTGAACGTGAGCAGTAACCAGCTTCTCTGGACTGATGATAACGTCTATGGGAAACGCTCTTGGTTCTTCTTTAAATAAAGCTTCGCGTTGTAACAAATATTGATGTTCACGGATACGGCTGATAATAGTAGGTGTTTGGAACATGGTTTTAGCAATTTGGCAGGCAACCATGTTGACTTCGTCGCTGTTGGTTACAGCTACCAGCATGTCGGCGTCTTCGGCGCCGGCGTTAGCCAAAATATTGGGAAGGCATGCATGACCGCGCACAGTACGGATATCAAGGCGATCTTGTAAGTCTTTTAAGTGGCCAGCATCTTGGTCCACCATCGTCACATCATTGGCTTCGTTAGCCAAGTTTTCAGCAAGAGTGCGGCCAACCTGACCTGCACCAAGAATGATGATTTTCATACTAGAGCAAATTGCCTCGAGAGCTTTTTATGGACTCCATGATAGCAGAACACATGGCAGAATCTACCATCATGGTTGCAACTATTAAAGCGGCTTGTGGAGTTTGGCATAGTAAAAGCCATCGTGACTTGCTGGATTAGGAAATAGTTGGCGACCAACATCTAATTCTACACCCCAATTTGCATCAATAACACAATGCTCAGCTTGTTTTTGTTGCTTTAAAAAGCGCGACACAAGGCGATCATTTTCTTGACGGAGTACAGAGCATGTGGCGTAAAGTAAGTACCCACCTGGCTTCAATAAAGGCCATAAATTATTGAGGAGCTTGAGTTGCAACTGAACAAGTTCTAAAACATCTTCGCTAGTACGGAGCATTTTGATGTCAGGATTGCGGCGAATTACACCCGTAGCCGAGCAAGGTGCGTCAAGTAAAATTCGATCAAAAAGTTCCCCATCCCACCATTGATCTGGCTCACTAGCATCTGCACAGAGGATTTCTGCCTGTAAGTCCATACGAAATAGGTTATCTTTCATTCGCCCAATGCGTCGCTCTGCTAGCTCAACGGCCACAACAGCAACATCTTGTGCTTCTAGCAAGTGGCAGGTTTTACCACCTGGCGCAGCACACGCATCTAATACACGGTGGCCTTGATCTAGCTCTAGCAACTCAACACACAGCTGTGGCGCCTCATCTTGTACACTAAACCAGCCTTCTTCAAAGCCTGGTAATTGAATGACATCATAGGCTTTCTCTAGCTGCACACCAACGTGACTATACAGACAAGCATTAGCTGTGTGACCTGCTTCGGCTAAGGCCACTAGGTAATTGTCACGGCTAATCTTGCGAGTATTAACGCGCAAGGTGAGGGCCCCTTGTGGGTCATTAGCAGCCAAAATTTCTTGCCAATTATCTGGCCAGTGATTACTCAGTTTTGAAATGAGCCACTGTGGATGATTGTATCGATATACATCGTGTTCATTTAGGACTTCCGCTAACTCTTCACCACCACGGATATAGGAACGCAATACGCCGTTGATGAGCTTGTCTGCCCAGCGCTTACCGCTCGCCTTTGCCGCTTGCACAGTAGCGTCTACCGCAGCATAGTCTGGTGTCCGCATGGCTTTTATCTGGTATAAACCCATAAGGATTAGTGCATAAATATCTTGATCTTGGGCCTTCATGGGTTTGTGTAACAGCTGCTCTGCAATAAGTTCTAATTGTGGAAAGTGCCTGCAGGTGCCATAGCATAATTGTTGAATTAGAGCTCGATCACCATGCTCTGCTGCTTCTAATGCCTTAGGTAAGCTAGACGCTAGGGAACCTTGATGACATAACACAGCCGTGAGGGCTTGAGCGGCAAGTAAACGTGGATTTGCCATACTATTTTTCCACCCTAGTGCTAGTAAAGGCTTCACCAAGAATCATTTTTTGTTTTAAGTTCATCAGTTCGCTTTGAGTTAGGGCTTTGCTGCCTGGCCACTGTAATTGAGTAATTTTAAGGTGGCCAGTACCGCAAGCCACTTCTAAACCTGTCTTATCCAGAGCAACTAAAGTGCCCGCTGGATGGTTGCTAGGGGTTTCTATGGCGTAAGCCATCCAAATTCGCAGGCGGTTATCTTGCCAATCACTGAAGGCGACTGGCCATGGGTTAAGGCCACGCACTTGCAGGCTTATCTGCTGGGCACTTTGCTGCCAATTGATTGCACCTTCGGCTTTGGCTAGCTTGGTAGCATAGTTTGCTTTATTGTTGTCTTGAACCTGTGCAGCCAATGCTGAATTTTTTAGGCTATCTAGCACCTCCACAAGGCTGCTGCAGCCAACAACTGCCAACTTGTCATACAAGCTGGCGCTGGTGTCAGTTGGGGTGATGGCAACTTCTGACTTGAGTAACATAGGCCCAGTATCTAGGCCAGCTTCCATTTGCATTATGGTTACACCAGATGTTGCGTCACCCGCTAATAAAGCTCGTTGAATAGGTGCTGCGCCTCGCCAGCGGGGAAGTAAGGAGCCGTGCACATTAATACAGCCCAAGGCAGGAGTGTCTAAAACCACCTGAGGAAGCAGTGATCCGTAAGCTACAACCACCATAATGTCAGCACTATAGTTGGCTAATATAGTCTGGGCTTCTGGGTCTTTTAGACTCAACGGTTGTTGTATTTCTATAGTATGTTTTAGGGCGAGGGCCTTCACTGGACTAGCCGCTAGTTTTCGGCCACGGCCTGCAGGACGATCTGGCTGGCTGTAAACAGCAACCACCTGGTGTCTGCTATCAAGTAATGCTTGTAAATGTTGGGCTGCAAAGTCTGGTGTGCCTGCAAATATAACCCTCAAGCCCTTTTGGCTCACGCTTCAGCTTCCATTTTAACCTTAGCTTCATATAATGCGTCTTTTGCATCCTCTCGGTGCTTTTTTTCGAGCTTTTTACGGATTCGATCCCGTTTAAGGCGGGAAAGATAATCCACAAACAATTTACCATTTAGGTGGTCTAGCTCATGTTGAATGCATACTGCAAACAATCCTTCCGCCTGTTCCGAAATAGGTTCACCATGCTCATCAAAAGCGCTGAGCTGAATTTTGCTATACCGTGCAACGTCGTCATAAAACTCGGGCACTGAAAGGCAGCCTTCTTGGTAGCTCTGCATTTCTTCGGCCAACGGCTCCCAACTAGGGTTTATAAGCACCCGTGGCTGGTCACCATCGTCACTCACATCAATCACCACAATGCGTTGATGCACATTTACCTGTGATGCTGCTAAACCGATGCCTGGAGCATGATACATGGTTTCCAGCATGTCTTTGGCTAGTTGGCGAGTGTCTTCGTTAATGTGCTCTACATCCACTGCAACTTTGCGCAAACGCGGATCTGGAAATTCTAAAATAGGTAATAGTGCCATGGGATTCTGTGTTCGTTATGGTTTGGCGCAGCAGGCCTTTGGATTGCTGACGCAAAAATGAGTTTATTGACTAAAATTATACCACTATCTGCCTTTAGTAATGGAATGATTATGGATGATCATCATTTAGCTTGGCTTGCGCTTAGTGAACTTAACTTAACTTTTAAACAAGGCTCTGACTTGGCTCAACTGTGTGGCCATGGACCTTCTATTTTGGAGCAGCAAGGGTCACCCCAGTTACGCTCTATTTTAAATTCCACTCAAAGTCAGAGTCTAGCTCGGTTAACGTCTGTGTCGTTGCAGCTTAGCCTAGCAACGCAACTGCAATGGGTAGAAGATAATGACGCCTTTTTGCTTTTGTATGATGACGTGAGCTATCCCGATGCCTTAAAAGCCATTCACCATGCTCCTGCATTTTTATGGTTGCAGGGGCGCAGGAGTCTACTAAATGAACCTTGTATTGCCATGGTAGGTGCACGCAGGGCCACAGCCAATGGCATGGCGTTGGCCAAAATGTTTGCTGGCAGCCTGGGCGCTAGCGGTTTAACTATTGTCAGTGGCTTGGCTCTGGGCATTGATGGTGCTTGTCACCAAGGGGCTTTAGATGCCCAAGCTGATACTATTGCAGTACTTGGGTCTGGGTTAGGGCATATCTACCCCACCCAGCATCAGCCACTAGCACAACGTATTTTTGCTCGCGGTGGACTATTGATGTCGCCTTGGCCACTTATGGCCAGGCCCTTAGCCTACCGATTTCCAGAGCGTAATCGCATCATAAGTGGGCTGAGTATGGGGGTATTAGTGGTAGAAGCGGCGCTTCGAAGTGGCTCTCTAATTACGGCCAAAACTGCGCTAGAACAGGGAAGAGAGGTTTTTGCCTTGCCCTCAAGTGTACACAATGCCCAAGCCCAAGGCTGCCACCAGCTGATCCGTAATGGGGCTCTGTTAGTGGACCAACCACAACAGGTATTGGCAGAATTAGCACCTCAACTAAAGCCCTTTGTCCTGCGCTATCAACCCCAAGATCATTCAATGCAGGAAGATTCCTTGGATCTTGCAAAAGAATTGCAAATATTGCTAGGAGTTTTTGGCTATGACCCTGTGCCAGTTGATATACTTTGCACTCAATTGGCTCAGCCGTATAATGTTGTTGCAGCTCAATTGGTAGAATTAGAGTTACTTGGCCTGGTGAGACTGACGGGCGGTGGTTATGAAAAAGTGCTTTAGGCACACTGCTTAGGAACGTTATGGGAACCATCGATCAGCATCTAGATTACGCCACACAAACGTTAACGGCAGGCGGCGTCATTGCCTATCCTACCGAAGCGGTGTGGGGTTTAGGGTGTGACCCGTGGAATGAGTTGGCTGTGGGTAAAATACTTAAGCTAAAACAGCGATCTATGCACAAGGGGCTAATTTTAGTTGCATCGCAATGGGCTCAGTTTCAGCCTTTAGTAAAAGGCTTAACAGCACAACAAATTGAGCAGCTTAATGAATCTTGGCCGGGCCCAACCACATGGTTGATGGCAGATCCACAATCTTGGGTGCCACTCTGGATTAAAGGCCAGCACTCAAGTGTGGCATTGAGGGTATCGGCCCACCCTTTAGTTTCAGCACTATGTGACCAGTTTAACGGGCCAATAGTGTCTACTTCTGCTAACTTAGCTGGAGGAAAGCCTGCCAAGAGCCGTTTGCACATAATGCAGGCTTTTGGTGATCAAATCGATTATGTCATTAACGGTGAGTTAGGCCAGAATAAACAACCAAGTGAAGTGAAAGATTTAGTATCAGGACAAATAATTCGTCCAGCTTAAAGCAATATTTAAGGAATATTTAGTGTCTAACGTCGATATTAATGCAGTAAAAACATACCTCCTTGGCCTGCAGCAAACTATATGTAGTGCCTTGCAAGAACTCGATGGTGGAGCCCAATTTATTGCTGACCAATGGCAGCGAGAAGCTGGTGGTGGTGGCATTAGCCGTGTTTTGTCAGGTGGCAGTGTGATAGAAAAGGGAGGGGTAAATTTCTCCCATGTAATGGGAGACTCAATGCCTGCATCCGCTACCGCCCATAGGCCAGAACTAGCTGGGCGTAGCTTTCAGGCCATGGGTGTCTCGTTAGTCATTCACCCTCGAAACCCCTATGCACCGACATCTCATGCCAATGTAAGGTTTTTTGTTGCTGAAAAGCCAGGGGAAGACCCTGTTTGGTGGTTCGGGGGGGGTTATGACCTAACCCCCTATTATGGCAACCAAGAAGACTGTCGTCACTGGCACGCAACTGCCAAAGCCGCTTGTGATCCTTTTGGCGAAGCCCTTTACCCACGATTGAAAAACTGGTGTGATGAGTATTTTTATATTCCTCATCGTCAAGAAGCTCGTGGTGTGGGAGGGCTGTTTTTTGATGACCTCAATGATCCTGACTTCGATACCGCCTTTGCTATTATGCAAAGTGTAGGTGATAGCTACCTTAGGGCCTATGGGCCCATTATTGAGCGTCGTAAGGATATGGCATATGGCGAGCGCCAACGGGATTTCCAGTTACACCGTCGTGGGCGATATGTGGAATTCAATTTAGTATATGACCGAGGCACCTTGTTTGGTTTACAAACGGGGGGCCGTACGGAGTCTATTCTCATGTCTCTGCCAAGCGAAGTGCGCTGGAGCTATGATTACCAAATCGATGAACATTCAGAAGAGGCCATACTAGGGCGGGATTTTTTACCTGCCAAAGATTGGCTGGAGTAGCTCATGCCTATCCCTCAGTATCGTGTGTTTGGTAACCCTATTCATCAAAGTAAATCCCCTAGTATTCATAAGGCATTTGCGCATGCCACCAACCAACGCCTTAACTACCAAGCGCAGCTAGTATTAGAAGACGAGTTCGAGCGCACTGTGACGGCGTTTTTTGCCTCTGGTGGCAAAGGCCTGAATATAACGGTACCTTTTAAGCAACGAGCTTTTGCTATGGCGCAAATGCTAAGCCCAGCTGCCCAAAAAGCGGAGGCCGCCAACACCCTCTACTTAAATGAACAAGGGCAGTTAGTGGCTGAAAATACAGACGGAATGGGTTTAGTCCGTGACATCTGCAGCAACCTAGGTGGAGAATTAACAGCCAAACGAATTTTAGTTATAGGCGCAGGTGGCGCTGTTAGAGGGGTACTGCAGCCCCTCCTTGCACAACAACCAATGGCTATAGTTGTGGCTAACCGAACCCACAGTAAGGCTGAACAACTGGCTGAATCGTTTACAGACCTAGGCAACGTTAGTGCTTGCCCTATGGCGCAACTTCAAGGCCCATTTGATTGGATTATTAACGGTACTTCGGCAAGCTTAGTGGGTGACCTCCCTCCGTTACCTAGTGGATTAGTTAACCCCAGTACCCGCTGCTACGACATGATGTACTCTGCCGATACTACAGTGTTCAATGCATGGGCGATCGAGCAAGGCGCAGTGCAAGCAGACGATGGTTTGGGCATGTTAGTTGAACAAGCCGCTCAATCCTTCAGGTTATGGCGTGGCGTTTTACCGCCCACTGCAGAAGTCTTGCAGGCATTACGAAGGTCAATCTAATGATCGTTGCCTATCTAACAATACTCTTTGTGCGTCACCAGAGCACTATTCTATGAAAACGATTGGCCTTATAGGCGGTATGAGTTGGGAGTCTACAAGTCTCTATTACAGCGCTATTAATCAGGGGGTTAGGGAAAGTTTAGGTGGCCTACATAGTGCTAAAATTTGTCTATATAGTGTAGATTTTCACGAAATTGAGCAATTACAGCATCAAGGCAAATGGCAACAAACAGCAGACATTTTAGCCAAGGCGGCTGAAGCAGTAGAAGCGGGTGGCGCGGATCTTTTTTTAATTTGTACCAACACCATGCACAAGGTTGCTCCAGAGGTTCAGGCAGCAGTAAATATTCCCCTATTGCATATAGCCGATGCTACAGCTAAGAAACTGTTAGCGGATGGCATTACTAAAGTTGGGTTGCTGGGTACTGGGTTTACTATGCAGCAGGATTTTTACCAAGGACGTTTGACTCAAGGATTTGGCATCCGGGTGATTACGCCAAATGCCGAGCAGCAACAAAAAGTTCATGAGGTAATCTACCAAGAATTGTGCCTGGGTAAAATTAACAAGCAGTCTAAGCGCTACTACCTTGAGGTGATTCAAGATTTACATAACCAAGGTGCCCAAGCTGTTATTTTAGGCTGCACAGAAATCACTTTGCTGGTCAAACAAGCTGAGACTTCAGTTCCCCTTTACGACACTACCGCCATTCACGCTCAAAGCGCAGTGGCGGCTGCATTGGATGATACCTGAGGTGCTGTTTAACTAAGCTCGGCACTGTGATAAATATTTTGTACGTCATCAAGGTCTGTCAGCATGTCTAGAAAGGTTTCAAACATTGCTGCGTCATCACCCATTATTGGGCTCGTATTTTGTGGGATGAATTGAATCTCATCCACTTCAAACTCAAACTCACCCTTATCGTTACTTAAAGTATCGATGAGCGCTTGCTTGGCTTTGTTGTACTCAGTGTTAGGTGCAAATACAGTAGTCTTACCATCCTCACATTCAACATCGGTCACATCTACGTCGGCATCCATTAGCGCCTCTAGTACGGCATCTTCGTCATCCCCGGCAAATACAAAAATAGCACTATGATCAAACATATGGCCTACACTACCCGAGGTACCAATTTTACACTTAGTTTTAGTGAAGCATAGGCGTACGTCACCAAAAGTACGGTTTGGATTGTCTGTTAGGCACTCAACAATCACCATAGCATTGCCCGGGCCATAACCTTCATAACGTGCGGTGGAGTAGTCTTCCCCGCCACCACCTTTGGCCTTTTCTAAGGCCTTATCGATCACATGGCTAGGGACTTGATCTTTTTTGGCCTTGTCGATGAGGGTGCGAAGCGCCAAGTTACCATCGGGTTCCACACCACCAGATTTTGCACAAACGTAAATTTCACGGCCGTATTTGCTATACACCTTAGCCTTAGCGTCAGATGTTTTGGCGATGTCTAACTTTTTGTTTTGGTAGGCTCTGCCCATGGTATTTGTCCAGTGGAAAAAATCGTTATAATGTTACCTTTATAATTGATCTGGCGAAAGCTACAGATGTAAACTTCTTTAATAACCCTAAAACAAGCGCTATTTCACTTAGGATTCAACGCAATGAATATCCGAGAAGTTATTGATGGTGATTTTGATGGGATCTGGCCTATTTTTCATAACATTGTTTTTATGGGCGAAACCTATGCCTACCCAAGAGACACCAGCAAGGTGCAAGCTCAAAAAATATGGATAGAAGCCCCGCGGAAGACTTATGTGGTCGAAGAAGAGGGCATTATTGTAGGCACTTACTTCATCAAGACCAACCAGGCAGGCGCGGGTTCTCATGTGTGTAATTGTGGTTATATGGTCTCAGCTACTGCAAGAGGGCGAGGTATAGCGTCTTTTATGTGTAAACATTCACAGAAACAAGCCCGTGATTTAGGCTATAAAGCGATGCAGTTTAATTTTGTCGCAGAAACTAACGAAGCGGCCATACGCCTGTGGCATAAACTTACTTTTGAAACAGTGGGCCGTTTGCCTAAGGCCTTTAACCATCCATCCCTAGGTTTTGTTGATGCGTTGGTGATGTATAAATGGTTAGATGGCAACCTGTAAAGGCTCAAAAGTCTAAAATCTTTAGTCAATTTTTACTGAGTGTATTAGGCTCTCGCTTTCAATAAAACCAATAAAAAGATGATAATCAAATTCAAGCAAGGCCACTAGGTCGATACAATAATACCCATATCTCAACAATATCTATTTGTCATCGGTTCATCTCAAGGTGTGCTTCTTGCCGCTTTAGTTTTGCTCTTTTGAGCATGAGTGATGTGCTAATTGTTGTGTTTATGTATGGCATTTTCATGGCACAGAAGAGTAGCCCAAGATGGTTCAAAATTGACCACATTGAAGAAAAGCTGATGGCCAAGTTACCTAATGAGGACAATGTATTAGACGCTGATAAAACTCTTACTCTGCCAGCAACGGGTAAAGGTATAGATTGTTCAATCCACTGACTGTGCAAAAAATGAACATCTAAAGTATAGCGCCAGTAAGTAATAACATGTAGAGTTTTCCGCCACTTAAACCGAGTTTAATTTAGTTAAACGCTGAATGCTCATCTTTTCAAATAGGCACTATTAATGCAGCTTAGCGATATCTATGCCACTGGCATATCACCCGATCAATGGTTCATGTATGCGAGCCAACTAGCCATGCTTGGGTGGCTGATCCTTATTTTTTTGCCACGAAAAATAAAACTGTTATCGGTTATTCCTCAATATGTTATCCCCTTCGCACTAAGCCTGCTTTATGCGGGCTCCGCTTTAACGACCTACTTTACCTCTGAGGGAGGCTACGACTCGTTAATGGGGCTGCGTACCTTATTCGAGAGTGACCAGTTTTTGCTGGCTGGCTGGGTACATTACCTTGCTTTTGATTTGTTCATAGGTGCTTGGATTGCTCGGAATGCTGACCGTTTGTCCATATCAAGGTTATTACAAGCACCAATTTTGATCATGACTTTCATGTTTGGTCCTGTTGGCTTAGTGCTGTTTTTGGCTATGCGGATGGTATTGTCTCCATCCACAAAAGAAAGTGAGAATCAAAAGGGGGTGACACATGCTTAAGTCTATGACTAGCTTTATATCTAACCAATATGCGGCGGTTCTGTTTACTATGGATCAGGATCATATTACTCGACTCATGTGGATGAGTAGTCTTTTTATGATGGCTTTTGTAGTAATTTTAATGCCTGCTTATTATTTTGACACGCGTCTGTTAGAGGGCTCTTCTGTTTGGGCGAAGCCGATAAAATTCAGTCTGTCTTTTGCCATGCATTTTTTTACACTTGCGCTTCTTGCGCAGCAACTTGAAATCAAACTTCGAACAGGTTTTTTACTTAAGCTATTTAGCTATTTAGCGGTTGGATCAATGTTGTTTGAAATAATTTATATGTCGATTCAATCCGGTCGTGGGAGACGATCACACTACAATTTGGAGACGACCTACGAAATGCTCATGTATATCCTAATGGGGGTAGGTGGGACTTTATTAGTGACCATTTCTTTTATTCTTGGAGTGATGATTTGGAAACACAGTAAAAGTAAGGGATCGAATCAAGGATTATTTTTTGGATCTGTTATTGGATTAGTTTCAGGTTCTGTTCTGACCCTGGTGGCGGCAGGCTATATGAGTAGTACGATGTCGCATTTAGTTGGTGACACTGTCAATAATGTCAATAATGTCAACAGTGTACCGTTGATGGGATGGTCTCGATCGGTAGGCGATATGCGAATTTCTCATTTTTTATCGACCCACCTTATGCAGATACTTCCGCTAATTGGATGGCTGTGTGACCACTACCGATTGCCAGCCAAAAGAGTCGTTTTGATTTCCAGTTTCATCTTAATTTCAATCTCTTTGTGGACCTTGATTACGGCGCTCTTAGGAAAACCACTATATTAGTGAAGCATTTAAGCGTTATTCAAGTAAGATTATTGGCCTTGTCATTGTAAGCCCTTTTTATAAGGAAGGGCTGCCATTGCATTCGTGATTCTACTCACATCCAAACGTAGTCTTTTTACCTAAATGTTGGTCCAAAAGGCATGACTTACATCCCAAAATAAGTTCGAAAATCGACTCAAGTAAGAAGACAGGTTTTGGTTTTACTTTAAAAAAAAGGGGTGGGGAAACTCCTGCAGAATGTATCAGGCCTTATTGTGGCGCGTAAAAGGTAGCTTAATACCCAAAACAAGCCCGTTGCCCAGCAATACTAGGCCTAAACCACTGACACTACTAAGACTCCAGGCATAGCCCTCAAATACCGTTGACAAGCCTAGAGCCACTACAGGAAACATGACTGTGGCATAGGCCGCTTTGTTGGCGCCAATCCGGCTAACGAGGGAAAGATAGGCCGTGAAGCCTGCAACTGTGCCGATAATTGCTAAGTAAAGTAGGCTACCAAGGTAATGAGGCTGGTAGTCCCAGGTTAAAGGGGTACCGGTAATAACTAACAAGGTGGCTAAAAATAGAGCGCCATAAAACATGGCATAAGCACTGCTAGTAAAGGGTTTTAGGCCTTTTTTGTTGTGCCTTACTGAGATCATGTTACCAAGAGAAAAGAAAAATGTGCCTAGAAAAGCAAATCCGATGCTGCTTAAATTCACCCCTTTGGTCGAATCAGCCCTTAACTCCGGCCAAAACATTAAGCTAAGGCCAGCGATGCCCATAATGCTTGCAGCAAATACAATACTGGTTGGTTTTTCTCCCCAAAATATACGACTGTTAACAGCATTAAATAGGGTTGAGGCAGAAAAAATAACCGCCAGTAGGCCACTCGATATTTCTAAACCCGCAGTATAAACACACACAAAATTTAGAGAAAACATGCACATGCCTTGCAGGACCATAAACCCATGGTCCTGCTTGCTTGTGACTTGCAAGCGACCGCTAAGAAGCACCAATGCCAGCATAATCGCTGCGGCCAAGGTAAAGCGGTAAAACACGGAGGTAAGTATTGCAACGTCACCTAATTGCCAATGAATGGCAATCCAAGTAGTGCCCCAGATAAATACCGTAGATAAGTATAAAAATTGTGTCATGCCAGTTCCTGTTGGCTAGGTCATGGTGTTTAGTCTTGCAGGTCTGCAATGGGTGTAGCAAAGCTGTGTGCCATGTCCCACGGGAAACGAATCCAAGTGTCTTGACTTACTTCCGTAATGTACATGTCTACCGCGGGTTTGCCAGCTGGCTTCGCATACACAGTAGCAAAAGTAGCTTTAGGGACCAGAGCACGCACAGCTGTTGCTGTCTTGCCCGTATCGACAAGGTCATCAATAAGTAAAAACCCCTCGCCGTCACCATCAAACCCTTTTAATAACTTAAGCTGGCCCTGATCACTGGCCTCCACACCTGACTCAAGCTGACCATAGCTAGAAATACAGATAGTATCAATTAAGCGAATGTCTAGCTCGCGGGCAATGATAGCCGCAGGCACTAGGCCTCCGCGGGTGATGGCAATAATACCCTCCCATGGCCCTTGATCCAGTAATCGCCACGCTAACGCACGGGCGTTGCGGTGTAGTTCTTCCCAAGAGATGGGGTAGTCTTTATGGTATGGGTTACTCATGGGGTTCCTGGGCTAAGTACTGATTTTTAAGGTTTACATAGTTGTTAGCCATGTAGGTAAGGCTTGAGCGCTCGGCATCAGTTAAGGGTCGCTTTTGCCTTGCAGGGCTGCCAGCGTATAAAAAGCCACTCACTAGCCTTTTACCCGGCGTAACTAAGCTGTTAGCAGCGATCATAACATCATCATCTACCACTACATCGTCCATTATAGTGCTGCCCATACCGACTAATACTCGATTACCGATAGTGCAGCCATGTAATATAGTGCGATGCCCCACAGTAACCTGATCTCCGATAATTAATGGATGCCCTGCTGGGTTGTGAGCACTTTTATGGGTAACATGTAAAATTGACCCATCTTGAATACTGGTAGAGTGACCAATTCGAATATGATTTACATCGCCACGGACCACGCTGTAGGGCCAGATGGATGAATCTGCGCCAATATGAACATCACCTATAATAATGCACTCTTCGTCTGCAAACGCACTCGAATTAATTTGAGGGGTGACGTGCTTAAGGGGTCGAATAGACATTGTTGTTCCTAATTTGCAACAAAACGTTGGGTATTATGAAAAGAGGCACTATTATAACCCCACTAAGATACAAAACAATCGATGAGACACTATGACCTTTCCTTCCTTACAAGATGTATTACTCCTGCCAGACTTTGCTTCAATGGACCCGATTGGGTTGGCTGCTAAATTAGATAAGAAACTAGTAAACAACCAGCAGGCTATCGAACAACTGTTAAAAAACCAAGATACCCCAAACTATAACCGGTTGGTACCAGCCTTGGAACAGTTGGGTGACGAAGTTGATCAGCTGTGGGGGCCGCTAAGCCATTTACATGGGGTAAGTAATAGAGATGACATACGAGCAGCTTTTGATGAGTGTCTGCCAAAACTGACCGCCTATGCCACACAGATGGGGCAAAATAAGGCGCTGTATTTGGCTTTTGTGGACCTTTTAAAGAGCGATGACTTTAACCAGCTAAGCCAATCAAAGCAGCAGTTTGTGAAACTTCAAATAAGAGATTTCAAGCTAGCTGGAGTAGCGTTAAACCCGCAAAAGCAAAAAGAGTATGGCGAGTTAAAGCAACAGATGGCAGAGCTTTCCACACAGTTTTCAAATCACCTAATGGATGCTACAGAGTCGTGGAGTAGGCATGTAACTGATAGTGAGGGCTTACTCGGGCTGCCTGAATCGGCCTTGCAGCAAGCTCAGGAAGCAGCTAAATTTAAGGGCTTAGATGGGTATTTGTTAAAACTAGATTTTTCTTGTTATCACTCAGTCATGACCTTTGCAGAAAAAAGTGACCTTAGGCAAGAAATATATCAAGCCTTTAATACTCGAGCGTCTGATCAAGGGCCCTATGGTGGGCAGTTTGATAATACTCAGGTGATGGAAGAACTGGTAGGGTTACGGCATAAGTTGGCTAATCTTGTAGGCTTTGATCACTATGCAGATTACTCGGTCGCTACCAAAATGGCAGACTCCGGGCGAGCAGTTGAAATGTTTTTATTAGACCTTGCAAAAGGGTGTAAACCACAAGCTGAAGCAGACATGCAACAGTTACAGAAATTCGCCACCGAGTCAGGTGGGCCAACGCCAATGAACGCATGGGATGTAGCTTATTACAGTGAAAAACTGCGTCAAAACCGTTACCACTTATCCCAAGAAGAGCTCAAGCCTTATTTTGCATTACCACAAGTGCAGGCTGGGTTATTTGATGTTGTTAAACGTATTTATGGCATTGAAGTGACGCCCTGCACAGGGGTGAGTACTTGGCACCAAGATGTAGGTTTTTATCAAGTGGCTCATGCAGGTAAAGCCATTGGTTATTTTTATTTTGATCTTTATGCACGAGAGCATAAACGTGGTGGTGCATGGATGGATGAATGCCGCAACCGCCAGTTTAAAGCCAACGGTGAACTACAACTACCTGTAGCTTACCTAGTATGTAACTTTGCACCCCCACTGCGGGGCAAGCCAGCTTTACTGACCCATGGAGAAGTCACCACCTTGTTCCATGAATTTGGCCATGGCTTACACCATATGATGACTAACATTGACGTTGCAGGTGTTGCTGGCATCAATGGTGTGGCATGGGACGCCGTGGAATTACCCAGCCAACTATTAGAAAACTGGTGTTGGCAGGAAGAGTCATTACGTTTGTTTGCCAAGCACTACCAAACAGGCAATGGCTTGCCAGAAGACTTGTTGCAAAAAATGTTAGCAGCAAAAAACTTTCAAGCGGGCATGTTTGTCATGCGGCAACTAGAATTTGCCTTATTTGATTTGCGATTACATATGAACTACAACCCAGTTGCGCCCCAACCTATACAATCAGTGTTGAATGCTGTGCGTAAAGAAGTAGCAGTTGTAAAGGCACCAGAGTGGAATCGTTTTCAACATGGTTTTGCTCACATTTTTGCTGGTGGCTATGCCTCTGGGTACTACAGCTACTTGTGGGCAGAAGTGTTGTCTGCAGATGTCTTTAGCCGGTTTGAAGATGAGGGTATTTTTAACGCAAACACTGGTGCAGCGCTTTGGCTGGATATAACTGGTCAAGGAGGCAGTCGGGACGCCATGGCTCTGTTCACCAAATTTATGGGGCGCGAACCTAGCGTAGACGCATTAATGCGCAACAAAGGGTTGGCTCACGCAGACAATCAGATATTAAGCCAAGGAGCCAGTGATGAAGGTTAGGTTTATTGCAGGCATTGTCTGCCCAAAATGTGGTGCTCAAGATAGCGTTCGTATCCATATTCCAGAGGATGGAGAGGCAGATGAGCAGTTGAGAGACTGCGTGACCTGTGGCCATGAAGAACGTATTGGGCAAAGTGCGGCAACTCGGCAGGAAATGACTACAAGGGTTAACCATACTGAATCTACTGCAGTGCAAGAAGTTGAGCCACAAATTCTTAAACTACAGTAGCTAAGGTGACAGATAAACTTTTAGGTGTTGATGAACCACGCTTGTTTGTAGCTCAGCCATAAGTATCCAGCCAATGCGGCCAAAGCCCTAACGCCACAAAAGCCTAAGAATGCCCACCATAAGCCACTATTACCCCAAGGTTCTAATAAGTACCAAAGAGGCAGCAGGGTAATCAAGCTGGCTAGCACTGAGTAAAACATGGCTTGGGCTTGGGCAGCTCCTACAAAAATGCCATCACACAGATAGCTCCACACACTAATAATGGGTACCCACATTACCCATACCGCATGGTCGCTAGCGATGTCTCGTACGCTTTCAATAGTCGTTAACATATTGATAAATACATCGTTTAGTAGCCAAAATAAAACGGTTGCGACAGCAGAGACTATGAGGGAGTAAATGGCTGCAGCATTACATAGCTGGTAAAAACGACGCCTTTTTCTAGCCCCTAAAGCTTCACCGCAGGCGGCTTCAATCGCAAAGGCAAAGCCATCCAACGCATAAGCCAGCAAGGTAACATATTGTAATAAAAGTGTGTTTGCAGCCAATACACTATCTCCCATACGGGCACTTTGGGAGGTGATAAAAGCAAATGCAAAAAGTAGCATTAAGGTACGCACAAATAGATAACTGTTGAGACGCATTAGCTGGTTTGCTAAGGGTGCAAAAGCATCCCAGTCTAGGTGGAACGTTTGATTTAGCGCAGGGACGTGACGCCAAACTAAAAATAAAGCCAACATCAGACCGCAATAATCTGCTAACAAACTACCCCACGCCACACCAGCACTGGTCATATCAAAACCAATCACAAATAGCAGGTTAAAACCTATATTGCTTACATTAGTGACTACTAGCAAAACCAAAGGGCTACGGCTATCCTGGCGGCCCAACAACCATCCCAAACATACATAGGTGATGAGTACTGCTGGGGCGCTATAAATACGTATAGTGAGATACTCTTGGGCTAAAGCAGAGACCTCAGTGCTGGCACCCATGAGGGATACACCCAGTGGGATTAACCAGTTTTGCAATGCCATAATGGCCACACCAATAGCCAAAGCAAAAGCCCCCGGCATGAGCAACAACTGCATTAAGCGTGGGTTATTTCCAGCGCCATGGGCCTGTGCTGTAAGGCCTACAGTGCCCATACGTAAAAAACCAAAAGCCCAGTAAATAAACGTTAACAATGCCCCACCTAAGGCAACTGCACCTAAATAGCTGGCTTCATCTAAATGGCCCATAATGGCAGCGTCCACCAAGCCTAACAAGGGTACGCTTATATTGGAGATGATCAGGGGCCAAGCCAGATGCCATAGCTGCAGCATGTGTTTTGCTTGGGGTGCGTAGGTCAGCCGGCCGGTTTTTCCCATATTAAGACAGGCGAAATGAGCGAGGGAAGCTAAACAACAAAAAGAACAAGGTGCTGGCAATCACTACTACAGATGGGCCGGCAGGGGTGTCATAGAACCAAGATAAAGCTAACCCCCCAGTTACAGCTAACATGCCAAGTAAACTGGCAAGCAACGCCATTTGCTCTGGAGAGCTGGACAAGCGACGAGCGGCAGCAGCAGGTATAATTAGCAGTGAAGTAATGAGTAACACCCCAACCACCTTCATTGCTACCGCGATCACCACTGCCACTAACAGCATCAGTAAGGTGCGCATCCAAGCCACATTAATACCCTCTACCTGGGCTAATTCTTCGTTCACTGTAATGGATAATAAAGGCGTCCAAATACTTACTAATATGACTAAGACTAGGCAACACGCTAGGGCGATCCAAAGCAGATCATGTTGTCCGATAGCTAGTAAATCACCAAATAAAAACCCCATTAAATCAATACTTTGGTGATCAAAAAGGCTCAAGCTTACAAGCCCCAGCGATAAGCTTGCATGGGAGAGGATACCCAACAAGGTATCTGTTGCAATAATGCGCTTATGCACTAAGGTGCTAAGTAATAAGGCTAATAACAAACACACCAATACCACTGCTAGGCTAATGTTAACTTGCAACAATAAACCTAAGGCAACTCCTAACAGTGCTGCATGTGCAAGAGTATCTCCAAAATAGGCCATCCGTCGCCAAACCATAAAAGAGCCTAAAGGCCCTGCAACAGCAGCAATCATTAACCCACCTAGCCAAGCCCATAATAAAAAATTAGCCATGGTCACAGCCCTCGTGATGTTCACCTGCAATAATGTCGCCATGGCTGGTGTGGTGGTGATTGTGTTGATGGTTATACAAGGCTAGATTACCTGCGCCTTGGGGGCCAAATAAATCTGTAAATGCAGGATCTTGACTGACTTGTTCAGGATGCCCTGAACAACAAATGTGTTGATTTAGACAAATTACTTGATCTGTTGCTGCCATGACTAGGTGCAAGTCATGGGATACCATTAGGATACCACAGCCTAAAATGTTCCGTACCTGGCCAATAAGGTTATACAAAGACACTTGCCCGGTCACATCCACACCTTGCACAGGCTCATCTAATACTAGCAAGTGGGGCTTACGGAGTAGGGCCCGTAATAATAATATTCTTTGCGTCTCACCCCCGGAAAGCTGCTGCATTGGGTGATTAAGAAGTTTTTCAGCACGACACTCATGCAGCAGATCGTGCCATAGCTGAGGACTAAGCTGATGTTGCTTGTGGCGACCTAAATCCAAAAAGCGTGCCACTGTAAGTGGTAGCGTGTCTTCTAGTTTTAATTTCTGGGGCATGTAGCCAATGCGTAGTCCTTTTATGGTGGTAATGTCTCCACTAGTGGTTTTAATTAAGTTCAACAAGCTACGAACTAAAGTAGATTTCCCAGCACCGTTTGGGCCAATAACGGTAGTAATCTGTCCTGCTTCTAAGGATATATCCACCCCTTTAATGAGCCACCTGTTGCCACGCTTTACGCCCAGGTCTGTGGCTGACAGTAAAACCTCACTCATGGTGTGGGCTCCAAGGCTGTGGATTGGGCCAAGCATTCTTCGCATGTACCCACTATTTCAATGGTGTGTCGTTGTATTTTAAAACCATGCTGATCAGCACTCACCTTAAGTGCTGAGTTAATGTATTGACTGTCTAGCTCCTGGGCTTGATGACAATCTTGGCAGAGCAGAAAATGCCCTTGATGTGGCGTATCTGGATTACAGCAGCCCACATAAGCGTTAATACTTTCTAATTTATGTAACAAGCCTTGACCACTTAAAAACTCAAGGGCACGGTACACTGTAGGTGGCGCCGAATTAAAGCCTTCTTTGGCTAAACTGGCTAACAATTCATAGGCCCCGATAGGTTGATGGCTCTGCCATACTAGTTCCAGCACTCTTTGGCGGACAGGCGTAAGTTTCACCCCTCGGTCAGCGCATAGGCTTTTAGCATGACCAATAGCGCTAGTAATGCAGCGACTATGATCGTGGGGAGAAAATGCACTGGCTTTCATTGGATGGCCTTGGTCAGTTGACAGTGTTATAATATTACATAACATTTCCTCAAATTCCTAAAACTTTCTTCTTAAAGGCCAATTGTATGCTCGTGTCTGCTCGCTTTATCTCACAAATGTGGCTGACTTGTGCATTGTTGAGTGTGAGTGCTATCGCGTCAGCAGCAGTAACTGTACTACCGAGCACCCAGGCCCTTTCCCTTGTGATAAAGGAAGTGACAAGAGAGACCTATGTGCCGTTATTGCCAGCTAATGTTTCTCCCCATGACTTTAACCTAAAACCTAGTCACATTCGTCGTTTGCAAAAAGCTGAACTTGTGGTTTGGCTTGGGCCTGAGTTAGAGCCCTATTTAGCTAAGGTAATGTTGCATATACCTAAACATAAACAATTTATTATTAACCAAGGGCGCTCAGCCTTAAAGTATGGAGAGCACCCCTGGACCAGTCCTGAGTATCTGCTGCAAGGTTTACAACAACTGAGCCAACACCTGAATAAGCCATGGAGTAGTAAAGCCTGGGTGCAACAGATGAATAATCTCCATGAAGAGCTCTTTTTTCATCGCCGCGCATTGCAAGAAAAAAACCAAGGCTATGTGGTTTATCATGATGGTATAGGAGGTTTTGAGGCGTATTTTGGGCTTACCCATCTAGCTAGTTTTACCAACGCTGATGACCAACCACCAGGAGCCAAGCAATTGGCTATGATTGAGCAGCTTGCTAACGAGCAAAAAGTAGCCTGTATCCTTATAGACCATGAAGTGAGGCCTAAGCTGGTGAATGCTGTACTAAAGCCAGGTATAAAGCGAGTCGCTATTGATATTTTAGCTGCCAACAGCACCTCAATCATAGGCTATATCACTCAACTTCAGCAGGCCTTGTTAAGCTGCGGCAAAGTGTGAGGATAATGCCTTTATCCAGAGCCGCTAGGGCAGCTGATGAAACTGTTGCATGCGATGGCTCAAAATATCTTTAAATACATCTGGGTCTTTAAGTACGGTAACGCCTTCCTCGCGCTGGTGAGCGTCTAAGCTGTGGAAGGTTTCTAAGCGAGATAACCAAAAGCGCATGGCTGCAGCAACTAGCATGGCGTTCCAATACTGGTGTTCTGCACGGTTAAATGCACGTACGTTTGCATAGGCCTGTAAAAAGGCGTCATATAGGTTTGAGTCAATGCTGCCATCTGGAGCGATGCACCAGTCATTCACTGTAATAGCCACATCAAATAATAGGTAGTCGTTACTGGCGTTGTAAAGGTCGATAGTGGCGCTAAGTTGGCCATGGTTAAACAGTGCGTTGTCATGAAATAAATCACCATGCACCACGCCCATTGGTAAGTCTGGCTGCTGGGTTTGCATAGCATCATACTGGCCGATAGCCATCATCAGCATCGTTGCGTCTGCACCATCTATGCATTGAGCCGCTCGCGGACCTAATTCGTTCCACCAGTTTTGCCCACGATGGCTATGGCGCAACGTGGTAAACCCTTGGCCAACCACATGTAAACGAGCTAGCTCACGTCCCATGATGGCGCATTCATTTGCGCCAATCTCTGAGCGCGCTAGATGGTCGCCTGCAAAACGTGGAAACAATAGCGCTGGCTTATCAGCTAATAAGCTCAAGGCTCTGCCATTTTTGTCCCTCACTGGGGCAGGTACGGTTACATTGTTGATCACCAAGTGGTCTGTTAGATCAACAAAATAGGGCATTTCGTCGTAACTCAGATCTTCAAATAGGGTGAGCACAAAATCATGTTGTGACTGACCTTTTATTTGTGTGGTCACAAAATAATTAGTATTTTCAATACCGCCGTTAATGCCTTCAAAGCCCAACAAGTCACCTAAGTTAAATGGTGCGATGTAAGTGCTAATTTGGGCATTGGTAAGGTGGGTATATACGGCCATAGGATTACTACTTTTTAAAACTAATTGTGGTCATTAATTCGGTTGCAAATAGTACGCTTAGAGCAGCTTGAATTCAAGTTTAGGACGCTCCATTATGGTATTCTTTAACCTATGCCTGCCCATAAAGTTTCGTTTGAGAAGACATCATGACTGCAAAAGTATCCACTCCCGTTATATTGGTAGACGGTTCCTCTTATTTGTTTAGGGCATACCATGCGATGCCGCCACTTAATAATAGTAAGGGAATGCCTACAGGCGCTATTAAAGGGGTAGTCAATATGATGCGAAGCCTGGCAAAGGATTACGCTGAAGCTAATATTGTTGTGGTGTTTGATGCCAAGGGGCCAACTTTTCGTAATGAAATGTATGCAGAATACAAAGCCCACAGACCGCCCATGCCTGACGACATGCGCCCTCAAATAGAGCCCATACACCAAATTATCAAAGCGATGGGGCTACCATTATTGATGATATCAGGTGTAGAGGCGGATGATGTGATTGGCACTTTGGCAGCGCAAGCCACGGCTCAAGGCATTGATACACTTATATCTACAGGTGACAAGGACATGGCTCAGCTTGTGAGCCCTCATGTAGGATTAGTGAACACCATGACTAACACCTACCTCAATGAAGACGGGGTGTTGGGTAAGTTTGGCGTAAGGCCTAATCAAATTATTGATTACCTAGCCATTGTTGGCGACACAGCTGACAATATCCCGGGCGTTCCCGGCGCTGGTCCAAAGACTGCAGTAAAGTGGCTAACGCAATACGATACCTTAGAAAAACTTATGGAAAATGCTCATGAGATTGGAGGAAAAATTGGTGAAAAACTACGTAACGCGCTAGAGTTCTTGCCTCTTTCTCAGGCCCTAACCACTATTAAACTAGACGTAGAACTTGAGCAAAAGCTAGAGCAAATGGTTTCCAAACCAGCAGATCAGGCGGCACTATTGGCCCTGTACCAAGATCTAGAGTTTAGATCATGGGCTAATGCATTGCTTCAAGATGGCGTAACAGCCAGTAGCCAGCCTAAGGCAGCAACTACAAATTTAGGTGCTACCAATGCTGGCATTTCAGGTGTTGAAGAAACGAAGGTTGAAGCGCCTGTTCCGGCAGTTGTTGCAACTAAACACTACAGCACCATCGCTACGTTGGGTGAACTTGAGCCTTGGTTAAAAGCCTGCAGAGATGCCCCTGTATTTGCCTTTGATACGGAAACCACCAGCCTTAATTACATGGACGCTCAATTGGTGGGCATTTCACTGTGTATCGAGGCGGGTATCGCTGTTTATGTGCCTTGTGGTCACGACTATGTGGGTGCGCCAGAACAAATTAGCCGGCCAGACCTTATTGCCGCAATAAAGCCTTTGCTAGAAGATTCTAAGCAAGTGATTTGCGGGCAAAACTTAAAATATGATATTAATGTTTTAGCTAATTATGGTATTACATGGCAGGCACAGATCATTGATAGCATGGTGCAATCCTACGTGCTCAATTCTACTGCCAGTCGTCATAATATGGATGCACTGGCGCAACACTACCTTTTTTACCAAACCGTTAAATATGTAGATATTGCCGGTAAAGGAGTTAAGCAGCTCACGTTTAACCAAATAGATATAGAGCAAGCTGGCCCTTATGCTGCTGAAGATGCAGACATTACCCTAAGGCTGGCGCAGTATTTTTCTGAATGCTTGGCCTTAGAACCAGCATTGGCCGCAGTTTATGACACTATAGAGCGCCCACTGGTAACTGTACTATCACGAATGGAACGCATAGGTGCTTTGGTTGATGCTAAGGTACTAGGCGAGCAAAGCCAAGTTATTGGTAAGCGACTAATTGAGCTGGAACGGGAGGCATATGAGCTTGCTGGTGAAGTGTTTAATTTGTCATCAACACAGCAGCTAGGTGCAATCTTGTATGAAAAACTGGGTATTCCAGTGACTAAGAAAACGCCTAAAGGAAAGCCATCAACAGCGGAGGCAGTATTGCAGGAGTTGGCTCAAGACTACGAGTTGCCAAAATTGTTATTGGAATACCGCAGCCTTAGTAAACTAAAATCAACCTATACCGATAAGTTACCCCTAGAAATAAACCCTGCCACTGGGCGTATCCATACCTCCTACCACCAGGCAGTGGCGGCCACAGGGCGCTTATCTTCTAGTGATCCAAACCTGCAAAATATTCCCATCCGTAGCAGTGAAGGGCGTCAAATTAGACAGGCGTTCGTGGTGCCTAAGGGGCAAGTTATGGTGGCGGCAGATTATTCACAAATTGAATTGCGCATTATGGCCCACCTTTCTCAAGATGAAGGCTTATTAAATGCCTTTGCTGCTGGGCAGGATGTACATAAGGCTACTGCAGCAGAAGTATTTGGAGTGACTGTTGATCAAGTCAGCAGTGATCAAAGACGCAGTGCGAAAGCCATTAACTTTGGTTTAATTTATGGTATGTCTGCCTTTGGCTTAGCTAAGCAGCTGGGCATTAGCCGTGCCCAAAGCCAAGATTACATTGGTCGTTATTTCACTCGCTATCCTGGGGTGCAAGAATACATGGACGAAACCAAAGCCAAAGCGGCCAGGCAAGGTTATGTAGAAACCCTTTACGGTCGGAGGCTATACTTGCCAGATATTAATGCAAGTAATGGCATTGCTCGTCAAGCTTCAGAGAGAACAGCGATTAATGCGCCAATGCAAGGTACTGCAGCAGATATTATCAAGCGCGCAATGATCAAGGTAGATGAATGGTTAGCGTCTAGTGGCCTAAATGCACGTATGACAATGCAAGTGCATGACGAATTAATTTTTGAAGTGGACGCAGCTCAGGTAGACGCTCTAGTAGCAGGAGTTAAGTCAGCAATGGAAGGTGCTGCAGACCTTTTAGTACCACTCACCGTTGATGTGGGAGTAGGTGATAATTGGGATCAGGCGCATTAATTGCCTAATTTGTTTAAAAAATAAAATGAATTGGAACTAAATGCCCTCACAGGCGTCTGAGTATGTAACTAGCCAAGCGTCATCAACAGTTTACAAAGACGCCTACCCTGAAAATCGTTCCCCTCGGTCTTCAGGGTTTTTTTTGTGCAGGATTTATCCTAGTCCAAGTTTGCCAAACAACAACGCATTGCCCAGCGCCTAATTTTTATGCATTAGGCTCGTTTACATGGCTTGCCATGGCCGTTTCATCCTGGGCTTGGGCCATAGGGCCAGCATTAATAATGGGCTTCATCCAGAGTACCAGCTGGCGTTCTAGATCAGCAATACCATCCCCTTTGGAAGCAGAAAAACTTTGCATGCTGATCAAACCCTCTGGGTGCTCAGGTAAGCCCTTCTTAACCTCTGTCTTAGCGTTCATGACGCCATTTTTTTTGAGCTTGTCTGCCTTAGTGAGCAACAAATGCAGCGGCAGTTCGGAGGCAATACACCAATCAATGATCATACGATCAAATTCTTTTAAAGGATGACGTATATCCATCACTAATACCAAGCCTGATAGGCTTTCGCGCACTTCCAAGTATTGGTTAAGGTGTTTGCGCCATCTTAATTGCATCGCCACTGGAACCTTAGCGTAACCGTAACCAGGTAGGTCCACCAATCGGCATTGGTCGATGTTAAGATTAAAAAAGTTTAGCAGTTGGGTGCGGCCAGGCGTTTTACTCGTTCTGGCTAAGGCTGGGTTGCGAGTGAGAGCGTTAATAGCACTAGACTTACCCGCATTAGAACGGCCAGCAAAGGCAACTTCAGAGCCAATATCTTGGGGGCACTCACTCACTTTACTTGCGCTAGTGGTAAATTCGGCAGAGCGAAAATTTAAGTGTTGGATCGTCATAATGTGTATCATCGATAGATTAGATGTCATTTTACATTATTTTTACGAAAATAAACGCTGATAAAAAGGCAATCTGCGCCTCACAACGGTGTTGTGTTATTGAAGTCGGGCCAACTGCGCCCTATAATGGAGGTAATGACTAGTTATATCTTATAAAGTTACAGGAAAACCGATGAAAAAAGTAATTGTATGTTTGATGATCGGCCTTGGTTGGATGGGCTTTGCTCATGCAGCTGGAGACGCAGAATCTGGACAAGGCAAGGTTGCGGTATGCAGTGGTTGTCATGGTGCTGATGGTAATAGCATGATTCCTATGTTTCCCAAGCTTGCAGGGCAAGGTGAACTGTATCTTGTTAATCAGCTAAAAGCCATCCGTGACGGCGCTCGCAATGTGCCACAAATGACAGGCATATTGACAGGTCGTACTGACCAGGACTTGGCAGATATGGGGGCCTTTTATGCCAGTCAAAAAGGCACAGTGGGCGCAACAGACCCAGCGCTGTTTGAGCTAGGCCAACAAATATACCGTGCAGGCATTGCTCCTAAGGGTGTTGCTGCATGTGCAGCTTGCCATTCGCCAACAGGTGGTGGAAATGCACAAGCAGGCTTCCCTGCTTTGGGTGGGCAGCACGCAAATTATATCGTCAGTCAGCTCAAGGCATACCGCACAGAAACACGCAACAATGGTCAGGCGATCATGATGCAGCAAGTTGCAGCGTTGATGAGTGATAAAGAAATTGAAGCAGTGGCAAGCTATATCCAAGGCTTATCGGAATAATTGAGTAAGGTAAACGAAAAAGGTGGCTAAGGCCGCCTTTTTTACCTTTTGGATTTAGCGTGTGTAAAGACACCGTAAACGAGCTCGCACTTACTAGCTTAAACGTTAGTATTAAGCCTTAAAGATCAATTAGGATTTAAATTATGTTGAAAAAAATCGCCACTATCATCGCCTTAGTTAGCTTGCCCATGTTTGTTTTGGCCGCAGACTACAAAGCTGGAACACACTATGTTGTGTTGGATAAGCCCATCAGTTCATCGCGCACCGAAACCATCGTGGTTAACGAGTTTTTTGGCTACACCTGCCCACATTGTAATGAATTTGAACCACAGCTGCATCGCTGGGCTGGCAAGCAAACTGATGATGTAACCTTTATGCCTATTCCTGTAGTTTTTGGCCGGAGCTGGGAGCCGTATGCTAAGGCTTATTTTGTGGCGCTTAACCTAGGCGTGCTAGAGCAGACACATCAAGCCATGTATGACGCTGTGCATATTGACGAGCGACGCATGACTAATCGGCAAGCATTAGCTGGCTTCTTTTCCGAACATGGTGTCAGCAAAGCTGATTTTGATAGTGCTTATGATTCCTTTGATCTACAAAATAAGCTACGTCAAGGTAGTCGTCTCGCTGCCCAGGCTCAAATCACAGGTGTGCCTTCCATGTTGGTCAATGGCAAGTACATGGTCAATGCAACATTAGCCGGTAGCAAGGAAGGTATGCTTGCAGTTGTCGATTATCTAGTTGCGCTAGAAAATAAATAAGCTTGATTAAGGCCACGACAAGGCCATAGCAGCAAGGTAGAATGGGGTCAAAGGGTATAAAAGCCTAAGTTTTTAAATGGACATGCAAGCACATGAGTGATCAAGGCCCCAAGCCAACCACACACTTTGGTTTTAAAGAAGTCCCTACAGGTGACAAGGTCAGCAGGGTCGCTGGCGTGTTTCACTCTGTAGCAGCCAAATATGACGTGATGAATGACCTCATGTCGATGGGTATCCATCGCTTGTGGAAGCGCCAAACCATAGAAATGAGTGGCGTTAGGGCAGGCGACGCTGTGTTAGACCTTGCTGGTGGTACGGGAGACCTTACTATACGATTCAGTCATTTGGTTGGGCCAGATGGCCGAGTTGTTTTAGCTGATATTAATGAGTCAATGATTAAGGTTGGGCGTGACCGCCTAATTGATAAAGGCATCGTTGGTAACGTAAGTTATGTACAAGCCAATGCGGAAGCGCTGCCCTTCCCAGACAACACCTTTGACTGCATAACCATTGCCTTTGGGTTGCGTAATGTGACTGATAAAGATAAGGCCTTGGTGTCAATGTGCCGAGTATTGAAGCCCGGCGGACGCATACTCGTGTTGGAATTCTCTAAAACTGATAATCCACTGCTGACAAAAGTATATGATACTTATTCGTTCAATATTTTACCAAAGATTGGCAAACTCATTGCCGATGACGAGGACAGCTATCGTTACTTGGCAGAATCTATTCGCATGCACCCAGACCAAGCCACCCTTAAGGGTATGATGGAAAACGCAGGATTAGTTAACTGCCGTTTTCACAATATGACGGGTGGAATTGTGGCTTTGCATTACGGCGTTAAGCCGTAAGCAGTGGAAAGATAAGCAACTCATGAAAGCAATTCTGCGCGGTCTCTCTATTCTTCGTGTGATCATTCGGTATCGCCTAGATCTCCCACTGTTAGGCTATGCATTGCCACTGCCAGTGCGGTTGATACTGTGGTGTATGCCATGGCGCCTGTTAGTTCGTGTGCGAGGGCCTGTTTCTCAGCGTATACGTTTGGCATTGATTGATTTGGGCCCAGTATTTGTTAAATTTGGTCAGTTGTTGTCTACTCGTAGAGATATGTTGGATGACGATTTAGCAGAGCAGCTGGCAACACTACTGGATAAAGTTCCTCCCTTTGACAGCCAAGAATCCAAACGCCTCATAGAGCAAGCTTTAAAGCAAAGTGTTACTCAGGCTTTTGCAGAATTTGATGATGTGCCACTTGCCTCTGCTTCTGTAGCGCAGGTTCATAGTGCTCGGTTAGTCACTGGCGAATCAGTTGTCGTGAAAATAATCCGTCCAGGCATTAAGCTGACCATTGAGCGAGATTTACGCTTGATGCGTTTATTGGCAAAGTGGGTCAATGCAACGGTTCCAGACCTTCGTCGCCTGCGCCTACAAGGTGTTATTGATGAATACGAAAAGACTATTTTAGACGAACTAGACTTGCAGCGTGAAGCGGGTAATGCCAGCCAACTTAGGCGCAATTTTGACAACTCTAACCTGTTGTATATCCCCAAAATTTATTGGGACTTGAGTAACCCTTCGGTGTTGGTACAAGAGCGTATTTTTGGACTGCGTGTTAACGATATTGAAGCCATTGAAAATGCGGGCATAAGTTGCCAAGAGCTGGCTAAGCGTGGAGTTGAAATTTTCTTCACTCAAGTGTTCCGGGACAGTTTTTTCCATGCAGATATGCACCCAGGTAATATTTTTGTCAATCCCACAATTCCGCATGACCCACAATACATGGCTGTGGACTTTGGTATCGTCGGTAGTCTAACTCAAGAGGATCAGGCGTATTTGGCCCGTATATTGTTAGCCTTTTTTAACCGTGACTATCGCCAAATTGCTCAGTTGCATGTGGACTGCGGCTGGTTACCAGCAGACACAAAAGTACATGAATTTGAAGCTGCTATTCGTGGCGTGAGTGAGCCCATATTTTCAAAACCTTTGGCAGAAATTTCCTTTGCTCAGGTGTTACTTGGTCTATTTCAGACGGCTCGTCGGTTTAATATGCAGGTCCAGCCGCAGTTGGTGCTGTTGCAAAAAACTATGCTCAACATAGAAGGCTTGGGTCGCCAACTTTATCCACAATTGAATCTGTGGGAAACAGCTCAGCCAATTCTAGAGCAGTGGTTTAAACGCCAAGTAAGCCCTAAGCAAGTGTACCTTCAGCTGAAACAAGAATGGCCAGACTTGGCGCAGCAGTTGCCCCATTTACCCGGTCTTATTCATTCTGCTTTGCAGCAAGCGGCCAGACCTCTTCCCCCGCTCCATATCTCCACAGAAGCGCCTAAGGGAAAAGGGCATTGGAGTGGGTTGATTGGTTTGGTTCTTTTTATAGGGGCCGCTGTGTTACATCCTATCCCCTTATTGGATCAAGTATGGGTTGCTCCAGCAAGTGTGTTGCTGGGCCTTGCGGGCATATTGGTGTTGTGGAATAGAGGGAATCATTGATGTCTAAAAGTCATTGGTTGGATGAAATTAAGTGGGATGAAAAAGGTTTGGTGCCGGCCATCGCGCAAGACTATCAAACAGGCCAAGTTTTGATGATGGCTTGGATGAACCGAGAGTCCTTAATGTTGACCGAGCAAGAGCAACGGGCAGTATATTGGTCGCGTTCTCGGGCGTGCTTATGGCGCAAGGGTGAAGAATCAGGCCATGTGCAAAAGTTACATAGTGTTCAGTTAGACTGTGATGCCGATGTTGTTTTATTAAAGGTAGAGCAAGTAGGTGGCATTGCCTGCCATACAGGCCGGCCCCACTGCTTCTTTAGACGCTTACTAAATAGTGAATGGCAGGAAAATGTTGCAGTAGCTAAAGACCCAAAGGAGATCTATAATCATGACTGATGTGTTAATTGCGTTACAGTTAGTGTTGGAAGAGCGCAAGCAGGCAGCGCCCGAATCATCCTATGTGGCTAGCTTGCATGCACAAGGACTGAATAAAATACTGGAAAAAATTGGTGAAGAAACTACAGAAGTTATTCTGGCAGCAAAAGACGCGCAAGATCAAGTTACGACTAAAGCCGTCATTGCCGAAACAGCCGATTTATGGTTCCATTGCTTAGTTATGTTGTCGCACCTAGGTGAAGATCATACCGCTGTGTTACAAGAGTTAGAGCGCCGATTTGATCTCTCGGGTATAGTTGAAAAGGCTAATCGTAGTCAGTAATTTATTTATCAGGAGTAAAACATGGGTTTAGGTGGAATTAGTATTTGGCAGTTGGTGATTGTTTTAGCTATTATCTTGCTGTTATTTGGCAGTAAGAAATTACGCAACATCGGTGGCGATCTCGGTAATGCAGTCAAAGGCTTTAAGTCTGCGATGAAAGATGGCACAACAGAGCCAAAAGCAATTGATGAGAAGCTAGAGAAGGATGCCAGTTTTAGTGCGGATACTTCTGCTGAAAAAGAACCTGAAAAAACTGACAAGTAGCGGCCAACTCTATGTTTGATATTGGTTTTACAGAGTTAGTGTTAGTGGGTGTCATTGGTCTATTAATACTAGGTCCAGAGCGTATGCCTATAGCAGTGCGAACTGTTGGTTTATGGGTCGGCAAAATAAAGCGCACAGTGGGTGGAGTTCAAAAAGAGATTCAAGATGAATTGAGAATTGATGAAATCCGTAAGAAGGCTGATGAAAACCGCAAAGCCATTGAAGGTCGAATGGCTGAATTACAAGCAGAAACGGATATTATGGAAGCTCCAGTAGTTGCTGCATCAGAAAATAAAGCTGAACCCAAAGAGCCCTCAATTGGCGGGTCCTAACCGTTTTTGGAACATACTATGAGTGACGCAAAGGCCTACACCACCGAACAAGAGTCTCAATTACCCTTAATGGGCCACCTAATAGAGCTGCGCAATCGTTTATTGAAGGCAGTAGTGCTGGTGGTATTGTTATTTGCTTGCATGTTCCCCTTTGCCAACGAATTCTACTTATATTTATCCATTCCTTTGCGTAGTTTGTTGCCTGAAGGCTCAACCATGATCGCAACACAGGTAGCCTCTCCGTTTCTGGCACCCTTTAAGCTCACTATGGTGATGGCGTTGTTCTTGGGTATGCCATTCATATTGCATCAAGCTTGGAGCTTTATTGCCCCGGGCTTATACAAAAAAGAGAAGCGCCTTGCTTTTCCCTTATTAGCGTCCAGTATCATACTGTTTTATACCGGTATCGCTTTTGCATATTATATTGTGTTCCCATTGATCTTTGGCTTCTTTACCGCAACCGGCCCAGAAGACGTTAAAGTGATGACGGATATTTCAGCTTACCTAGATTTTGTGCTAAAACTCTTTTTTGCTTTTGGCATTGTCTTTGAAATTCCCATTGCTACAGTGTTGTTAATTTGGTCTGGTGCGACCACGGCTAATGACTTAGCTAAGAAGCGGACTTATGTTTTGGTGAGCTGTTTTGTCATTGGTATGCTGATCACTCCGCCTGACGTTATTTCCCAAACACTGCTTGCTGTGCCCATGTGGTTATTGTTTGAAGTGGGAATATTGGTGGGGCGTTTTGTAAAACCAAATACTGATGATGACCCAGAAGAAGATGTTAAAGAGTCTACTATCGTAAAGTAGTCCGACGGCTAAACCGGGCTCTGAATATACTTCAGCCGTAACCTGTCATTTTAAGCGCAGCCAAAGGCTGCGCTTAAAATATTAACCGCCTATCCTCCAGACTACTTCCTATAGCACCTCTAGGCTCTTTCAAGCCCCAGGTCACTGCCTTTTTTGCCTTATTTCCCTAAACTGCTTGTGCTTTGCTCTGCGATGGATATAATGGCGCTCCCTTGTTGAAGGGGCCTTAGATAAGCATCAAGCGAGTCACTAAAAGGCCTTGTAAAACAAT
>Ga0209482_1000161_pt1 | contig 57546 bp, 46 predicted proteins | sample CoawatmetaG10DNA_FD_187512 | JGI IMG/M metagenome (GOLD analysis project Ga0209482, IMG submission 187512) | Marine microbial communities from the West Antarctic Peninsula - Coastal water metaG104-DNA (SPAdes) (version 2) | ecosystem: Environmental > Aquatic > Marine > Coastal ...
TTTCATTGCGAACCGTTCTAATCCCTGTTACTACCTCTGCAAAAAGATTAAAGTCCTTAAGGATTTCTACATCGTTCACTTCTTTAACGGGCCATGGGGCAAAATTAATGGTCTCGCCTTCCGCTCTTTCCGCTAAACTTTGCCACAACTCTTCTGTAATAAAAGGCATGAACGGATGCATGATTTCAAGAAGCGTATTAAAAATCGCCTTAGTCTCGTCTAAGGCTACTTGTGAAATTTTATCACCGTAGGCCGGCTTAAGCATCTCTAAATACCATGAACAGAAATCGTCCCACACCAGCTTATAAGTGGTCATTAATGCCTCTGATAATCTGAACTTATCAAAACTATGGTTAAGCTGGACTAAAGATTCTGCAATACGATTTTTCATCCATTTGATGGACAGCTCTTCCGATTTCGATAGGTCTTGTGTTCCTGCTTCCCACATGCCTACCAATCGATACGCATTCCACACCTTGTTCGCAAAAAAAGAACCCTGAGTACAAAGGTCTTCGTCAAAAAGCAGGTCATTTCCTGCAGGAGCAGTCATCAACATTCCCACACGTACTCCATCTGCCCCATATTTATCAATAAGATCCAGTGGGTCAGGACTGTTGCCTAACGACTTAGACATCTTACGACGCTTTTTATCACGGACCATACCAGTGAAATACACATCTTTAAATGGACGCTTTCCCTTAAATTCATAACCCGCCATCACCATACGAGCCACCCAAAAGAAAATAATATCCTGACCAGTAACAAGCGTATTAGTAGGGTAGAAATAGTCTTCTTCCTCTTGGTTACCCGAGAAGACGCTGTAAGGCCATAACCAGGAACTGAACCAGGTATCCATAACATCCTCGTCCTGCAGAACTTCAGTAGTACCTAAGGCGGCTATTGCTTCTTCTTTCGTCCTACAAACTGCCACATTACCCTTGTCATCGTACCATGCAGGGATTCTATGTCCCCACCACAATTGACGAGAAACACACCAATCCTTGATGTTTTCCATCCAGTGTAAATACGTTTTCTCAGCGTGCGGAGGATGAAGAGTAATGTCTTTTTTCTTCACACCATCAATGGCCGGCTGGGCTAAATCAGCCATTTTCAAAAACCACTGCATGGACAATCTTGGTTCAATAACCGCGTCCGTACGTTCACTACGACCTACCTTATTTCTTAAATCCTTTGTTTCTACCAGTAATCCCTGGTCTTCAAGGGCTTTAGCAACTTTTTTTCTTGCCTCAAACCGATCAAGTCCGCTAAACGCACCACCGTGCTCATTCAAAGAAGCATGCTGGTCAAAAATATCTATCACTTCCAGCCCATGCTTTTCGCCGAGCATGTTGTCATTTTGATCATGGGCAGGCGTTACTTTTAGAGCTCCTGTCCCAAACTCTATGTCAACGTAATCATCTGTAATAATTGGAATGCTCCGACCAACTAACGGTACCAAAACACGTTTACCGTGCAAATGCTTGTACCTATCATCATCTGGATTAACACAAACCGCTGAGTCACCGAAAATAGTCTCAGGTCTTGTCGTTGCTACCTGCAATAAGTCATCACTACCTTCTATCCGGTAGGACATATAATACATTCTGCTGTTTTCTTCTTTGTGCAGGACTTCTTCATCAGAAACGGCAGTAAGAGCAACCGGATCCCAATTCACCATGCGTAAACCGCGGTAAATCATTCCCTTTTGATGAAGGTCAATAAAGACGTCTGTTACCTGTTTTGATCGGTCTTCATCTAACGTAAAAGCGGTGCGATCCCAATCACAAGATGCACCTATCCGACGTAACTGCTTAAGAATTTTACCTCCATATTCATCCGTCCAATCCCAAGCGTGTTTCAGGAATTCATCCCTAGATAAGTCCGATTTTTTTATACCCTGTTCTCTGAGTCGGCGTACTACTTTTGCCTCTGTGGCGATGGATGCGTGATCCGTACCCGGTACCCAACAGGCATTGAGACCCAACATGCGAGCACGTCGGATAAGTACGTCCTGAATGGTGTTATTCAACATGTGACCCATGTGTAGAACACCGGTGACATTAGGCGGCGGAATCACAATTGTGTAAGGCTCTTTTTCATTAACCTCAGCATGAAAATGCTTCGCGTCAAGCCATCTTTGATACCACTTTGATTCTATCTCACCTGGAGTATATTTCCCTATTTCGCGCATGATTGTACTCTTATAATATTTCACAAAAATACAAGCCTTGACGCATCCAAAGAACGCATTGCCCAAGAGATTGTTATTTTCCTTTGAATAAGACCAACTTCGGATTACATTTGATATTAGAAAAATTATAAGAACGATGAAAAAAGTATTCCTCACCCTAGTAGTAGCATTATTTGGATTTGCCGCGCAAGCGCAAGAACAGCAGGCTGACGGCGCTCAAATTAATTTTGAGCAAAAAGTCATCAACTACGGTAAAATTGAAAAAGGTGGTAATGGTTCGCGTGTTTTTAAATTTAAAAACGAAGGAAACGAGCCACTAGTCTTAAACTCGGTGCGTGCCTCTTGTGGATGCACGACTCCAAAATGGACGCGTGAGCCAATCGCTCCTGGTACTGAAGGAGAGATTATCGTGAAATATGACACCAATCGCCTGGGTAACTTTCATAAGACCGTAACTGTTCAGTCAAATGCGGCGAGCAAAACCGTTGTTTTAACGATAAAAGGCCAGGTAATGAACCCTGAGGTTCAGAAAAGTACACCCACCAAACAAGGTGGTAGTGTAATTGCTAAATAACTACACAGAAAACTAAGCATCATTAAGAAAAAGCCCCGTATTTTTATGGGGCTTTTCTATTTTAACCAAGCAGTCTATGCCACGAATATCCTCCAAAGGCCAACGCATGCCTTCCAGCCCGATTCGGAAATTAATACCGTTCGCAGAGCAGGCAGAGAATAATGGGACAAGTGTCTATTATCTGAACATAGGGCAACCAGATATTGAAACCCCAATAAGCGCACAGCGCGCCATAAAAGAGGCTAATATCCCCATTCTAGCATATAGCCATAGTGCTGGATTTAAGTCACTCAGGGAAGGTTTAGTGCGTTATTATAACGATAAAGAACTACCCATTTCTATCGAGGAGATTATAGTCACTTCCGGAGGGTCTGAAGCGCTACTTTTCACTTTCGGATCTGCAATGGATGTGGGCGACGAAATTATTATTCCTGAGCCTTTTTACGCCAATTACAATGGATTCGCTATCGCTAACAGCGTAAATGTTGTGCCCGTTGAAGCACATATTGAAAATGGATTTGCCCTCCCGCCCGTAGCTGCATTTGAAGCTGCAATCACAAAAAAAACAAAGGGAATACTTATTTGTAACCCTGGAAATCCTACTGGATACCTGTATAGCAAGCAGGAACTTGAGCAACTCAGAGACATCGTCATCAAGTATGATCTTTTTCTAATTGCTGATGAGGTTTATCGCGAATTCACCTATGATGGCCATCTGCACCATAGCATTCTTAGCTTAGAAGGACTGGAGCAGCATGCTATTGTAGTAGACAGCTTTTCAAAACGATACAGCATGTGTGGAGCACGAATTGGCTGCTTGGTAAGTAAGAACAAAGAATTTATGGCAGCAGCGATGAAATTTGCACAGGCTCGACTCTCCCCACCTACCTATGCACAAATTGCTAGTGAAGCGGTGTTAGCGACACCTCAGTCCTACTTTGATGAAATAAACGATGAGTATGTGGCAAGACGAAATGCACTTGTCGATGGTTTAAACGGTATTGACGGTGTATTTTGTCCCAAACCTAAAGGAGCATTTTATGCTGTGGCTTCATTCCCTGTAGAAAGTGCAGAACATTTTTGTCAATGGCTACTCAGCGATTTTAGTCATAACAACAAAACTGTGATGATGGCTCCAGCAGCAGGTTTTTATGCAAAGCCTGAATTAGGAGCTACTCAAGCAAGGTTGGCCTATGTACTGAATACAACGGCACTAAAAGACTGTGTAGAGCTACTTCGTCAAGCCTTAATAGAATACCCTCATACCACCAGATAAAAACTAAACGCTAGTGATCGTTCAGATTAATCAAAGTCTAAAGAAGCTCAATACATTTGGTATCGACCAGAAAGCGGAGCGTTTGATCTGGGCTCAAAGTACTGCTGAGGTACTCGACTACATCAAGCATTATGACGCACCTAAATTAGTTCTTGGTGGTGGTTCAAACATGCTGCTCACAAAGGACATTGAAGGAGATGTATTAAAAATAGACATTCGCGGACGTAAAGTGGTCTACGAGGACGACGATGTTGTGCATGTAAAATTAGGTGCAGGGGAAAACTGGCATGAAGCTGTGCTTTGGACGCTATCAAGTGGTTGGGCTGGGTTAGAAAATTTAAGTCTGATACCGGGGAATTGCGGTACTGCTCCAGTTCAAAACATTGGAGCTTATGGCGTAGAGTTAAAGGATGTCTTTGTCAGTTGTGAGGGTGTTAATTTGAAAGATAAAACTCACTTTAACCTCGCTTTGGACGATATAAAGTTTGGATATAGAGATAGTATCTTCAAAGGAATTTGGAAAAATAAGGCCATCATTACCTGGGTCACATTAAAACTAACAAAGCGTAACCACAACCTTAAAGTTAGTTATGGAGCTATTCAAAATGAGTTAACCCAAGCTGAGATTTTAGAGCCCACACCTAAAGAAATAAGTAATGCCATCATCTCAATCCGTGAAAGTAAACTCCCCGATCCCGCGAAGCTAGGCAACAGTGGCTCGTTCTTCAAAAATCCAATTGTATCCGCTGAACTTGCAGAAAAACTAGTGGGTCAGTACCCTGATCTACCTTGTTATGACGCAGCGGACGGAAAGAAAATAGCGGCTGGTTGGCTCATAGAAAAGGCTGGCTGGAAAGGACACAGAGAAGGTGATGCAGGTGTACATAAAAAGCAAGCACTGGTTCTTGTGAACTATGGCAAAGCCACTGGAACTCAACTATTAACTCTTTCTCAAAAGATCATTACTGATATTCAAGAGAAGTTTGAGGTTTTACTTGAAGCAGAAGTCAACTTATTATGACCTCCAATAAATCTGTTGCCTTTCATACCCTAGGATGTAAGCTGAATTTTGCTGAGACGTCTACCATAGCAAATGATTTTATCACAAAGGGGTTTGTACGTACTGAGTTTTCAGATCACGCAGATGTATATGTCATCAACACGTGCTCGGTTACAGAGAATGCAGATCGTGAATGTCGCAATATTGTTGGACGTGCACTTAGAGCAAACCCCGATGGGTTTATCATAATTGTGGGATGTTATGCCCAATTAAAACCTGATCAAATCATGCAAATGCCTGGTGTAGATCTCGTGCTGGGAGCCACTGAGAAGTTTAACGTGACTCAATTTTTAGGTGCTTTAGAGAAAACTACTGGGCCAGCGCTCATGCACAGTTGTGAGATTTCAGAAGCTCAAAAATTTGTAAGCTCCTACAGCGCTGGTGACAGAACACGGGCCTTCTTAAAGGTTCAAGATGGGTGCGATTATAAATGTACGTATTGTACTATTCCATTAGCCAGAGGTATTTCTAGGTCAGATACCTTAAATAATGTGGTTAAAAATGCGCAAGAAATTGCAGCAAAAGGAATCTCCGAAATAGTCCTCACAGGAGTGAATGTGGGAGATTATGGTAAAGGAGAATTTGGGAACAAGCGACATGAGCACACCTTCTTAGAGTTAGTCCAAGCGTTGGATGCTGATGTTGATGTTGCGCGTATGCGCATATCCAGTATTGAACCCAATTTACTTAAAAACGAAATCATTTCTTTCACTGCCGTTTCTAAAAAATTCGTTCCTCACTTTCATATCCCTTTACAAAGTGGTTCAGATGCTGTCTTGAAAAAAATGAAGCGACGGTATATGACCGATTTATATATTAAAAGGGTGCATGCTATAAAGTCTGTAGATGCCGATTCATGTATTGGAGTTGATGTTATTGTAGGTTTTCCAGGTGAAACTGAAGCGTACTTTTTAGACACTTACAACCTAATCAACGACCTTCCTATCAGCTATTTACACGTTTTTACCTATAGCGAACGTCCAAATACAGCTGCGGCGAGTATGGAGGATGTCGTACCTATAACTGAACGCAAGCGTCGAAATAAAATGCTACGAATTTTAAGCGAAAAAAAGAAGCGCTCATTTTATGAAAGTCAAATTGGTCAATACCGAACAATTCTCTTTGAAAATGATAATCGTGAGGGCTACATGCTGGGGTATACTGACAACTATGTACGCGTGAAAACCTTCTGGAATCCGCAATGGGCGAATAAAACCATTTCCGCAAAGCTTAGTGAAATTGATCAAGATGGTTTGGTAACCTTAGCCTTGCCAGACCATATGAAAAACACAACGGACTTTTCAAATCTTTGAGCTGCTTTAAAGATTGTGATTTCTTAACTTAAATGTGTTACAAAATCTAATCCGCAGTACCCTCTAAACGACCTGAGATCAAATTATTATGATCAACTTAAATGACATCACTTCACAGGTTGCTGCTATTTCCAAAGAAGCAGGCAACTATTTGCGAATTGCACAGGCGACTTTTAACAAAAAAAAAGTAATCTCAAAGAGTTTAAATGCATTAGTAAGTGATGTGGACCGAACTGCTGAAAAACTGCTGGTAACCCGTCTTAGCGCCCTATTGCCAGAAGCAGGCTTCCTTACCGAAGAAAAAACCATTGAACAAGATCTTGATTCCGAGTATACCTGGGTTATTGACCCTTTAGACGGTACTACCAACTTTATACACGGCCTTCCCATTTATAGCGTTTCCATCGCATTATTGAAAAATAAATGGCCTGTTGTAGGGGTTGTCTATGAAGTAGGAATGGACGAATGCTTTTCTGCTTTTGAAAATGGCGGTGCCTTTCTTAACGGCAGACCTATTGCAGCTACCCAAACGGAAGCGCTGGAAGATACACTATTAGCCACGGGCTTTCCTTACTATAATTTTTCGAAATTGGATGAATTTCAAAATACACTGGCTCATTTTTATCAGCATACAAGAGGCGTAAGAAGAATTGGAACAGCCGCTGTAGACCTTGCCTATACGGCCTGTGGAAGATTTGACGGCTATTTTGAGTATGGATTGAGTCCTTGGGATGTCGCAGCCGGTGTGGTATTGGTGCGCGAAGCGGGGGGATATGTCACTGATTTCGGAGGAGTAAATGTTGCAATCGCAGCGAACAGCATCATCGCAGCGAACAAAAACATACATGGACGTGTTTTGGAAGTAGTTGAAAAATATATTGGACATGCATAAACCTCGAGTATGGGTACTTCCCGGAATGGGCGCCGATTCTAGAATATTTCGTTCGTTAACATTTCCCTGGTCCGCCACTTTTCTCGAATGGTTGGATCCAAAAGATGGGGAAACGATTTCTTCTTATGCAGATAGGCTGCTAAATGGACACGACATCGCACATAATGATCTGATTTTTGGCTACAGCTTCGGAGGCATAGTTGCACAAGACTGGGCAAGCAGGAACAAAGTACAACGGGTCGTATTACTTAACTCACTACACCACAAAAGTACTGTTAAGCCATTCTTCCGACTTTTATCGTTAACCGGTATTCTACGCTGGGCTCCTAAAAACAGTGTCATAAAGTTTATATTTTTTCTTGCTAGAGTCCTCAGTAAACCTACCAGCCAGCTTGACTTGACCATAGAGATGATGGAGCAATTTGATGACCGATACTACCGTTGGGTACTTAAGCAAATATTAAGCTGGAACCACCCTACTCCTCTCTGTCCTATTGACGTTATTCAAGGTGAAGTTGATCCTGTATTCCTTCATTCCACGTATGAGAAAAAAAGAACATGGACGCTCAAGGACGCAGCACACCTCAGTTTCCAAACCCATGGGCAAGAAATATCTTACTTACTTAAAGAATACGTAGATCCTGCGCTGGTATAGTATATCCTGCTATTTTTGGCTATATGAAAATACTACCTACGCCCTTACTTGACTTATTTGAAATAGAACCTCGCATTTTTGGTGACGAAAGGGGTTACTTTTTTGAGAGTTACAGTGCTCAGTTGTTCAAAGCTGCCGGTATTCAAGCTGATTTTGTTCAGGACAACGAAAGTTATTCAAATGCCGGTGTAGTTCGTGGATTACATTTTCAAGTACCTCCAAAGGCTCAAGGTAAACTCGTCAGAGTACAACGAGGAAAAGTTCTGGATGTCGCTGTGGACATAAGAAAGGGATCTCCAACCTATGGACAGCACCATGCTGTGGAACTCAGTGGTGAAAACAAAAAAATGCTGTGGATCCCCCCTGGTTTTGCTCATGGGTTTGCTACACTTGAAGACGGCACCGTTTTTCTCTACAAATGCACAGACACTTATAGTCCTGAGTATGAGGGAAGCATCCTTTGGTCCGATGAAACACTCCAGATAGATTGGAAAGTTATCTCACCGAAATTGAGTGAAAAGGACCAAAAGGGACCTAACTTTGAAGAGTTTGATTCCCCTTTTACATATGCACCTTAAATACATTACCTCCTTCCTACTCTTAGCCGGTTTAGTGACTGCACTAATCATTTTCACCTCCGCTGAAACGGACCAACCACATCCAACGGAAGTGAAGCCCAGTACCATAAAACCTTTTCCACTACCTAAAACAATCAACGTCGCAGGTGAATTGATGCCTTTAGATAAACTAGATGTGCAAGAAAGCCTCGACCGCGAAATTCTCGTAAACACGTACTGGCAAAGTAATAATTTACTCATGCTAAAAAGAAGTGACAAGTGGTTTCCCATCATTACACCAATACTTAAAGAAAATGGAATCCCTGAAGACTTCAAATATCTTGCACTTATTGAAAGTGGACTACAAAACATAGTGAGCCCAGCAGGTGCAGCCGGACCGTGGCAAATCATGAAGGGAACTGCTTTGGACCATGGTTTAGAGGTTAACAGCGAAATAGATGAACGCTACCATATGGTTAAAGCAACCAAAGTAGCTTGTGAATATCTTAATGAAGCCCATCATAGGTTTAATAACTGGACACTGGCTGCAGCCTCGTACAACATGGGAATGGCCGGAACGGCTAAAAGACTTGCTGAACAACGTGTGAATTCTTACTACGACCTTAGGTTAAATAGTGAGACCGGTAGATATGTATACCGCTTGGCAGCATTAAAACATATCCATGAGCACTTGGAAGACTATGGCTATGTATACCATAAAACCGCAGGCTATTCACTACCCGTTTTTGATACTATTACTGTTAATTCATCCGTTCCAAGTTGGATTGATTGGTCGATAGAACACCACACCACTTATAAAGCACTGCGATTGTATAATCCATGGCTTCGTGCTTCGAAATTGAGCAATAGTGCAAACAATACGTACCAAATTTTGGTTGCAAAAGAGTCATGAACGAATTCATAGAAGTATACGGTGCAAAAGCACACAACTTGAGAAACATTGACGTTAACATTCCCCGGAATTCGTTAGTGGTCATCACCGGTTTGAGCGGTTCAGGAAAGAGCTCTCTTGCTTTCAATACCATTTATGCTGAAGGGCAGAGACGGTATATGGAAACATTTAGCGCCTACGCGCGGCAGTTTATTGGTACTATGGAGCGTCCAGAAGTCGATAAAATTGAAGGGCTTTCACCTGTTATTTCTATAGAGCAAAAGACGACTTCTCGGAATCCAAGATCTACCGTAGGAACCGTTACTGAACTCAGTGATTTTCTTCGACTGCTTTTCGCTAGAGCCTCGAGAGCATACAGCTACGAAACTGGTGAGGCGATGGTAAGTTATACCGATTCTAAAATTATCTCCTTAATTAATGAACGGTTCACAGGTAAGCGAATTGCCGTGTTAGCCCCTGTCGTTCGATCACGAAAAGGACATTATCGTGAACTATTTGAACAAATCATAAGAATGGGTTTTGTTCGCGCTAGAGTTGATGGTGAAATCGTCGAGATTAGCGGTGGATATAGATTAGATCGATATAAAACGCATGACGTAGAGATTGTCATAGACCGTATTCGTGTCGCTGCTACGGCTGAAGCACGTATTGCACAAAGTGTAGAAACCGCGATGGGTCATGGTAAAGGGACCATTGCTATAATTGACTTAGACAGTGGTGAACTTGCCTATTTCTCGAGACAATTGATGTGTCCAACTTCGGGTATTGCCTACCAAGAACCTGAACCTAATACCTTTTCTTTCAACAGTCCTAAGGGTGCTTGTCCTCATTGTGATGGACTAGGTACCACCAAAGAGGTAAATTTAGACAAGGTCATGCCAGACCTTCAAAAGACCATACGCAAAGGAGGTTTAGCCCCTGTCGGTGAGTACAAAAAAAATTGGATTTTCAATCAATTGGAAATCATCGCAATGAAATATGGATTTAGCCTTGACACCTCATTAGCAGATATCCCAAAGGAAGCTCTGGACATCATATTGAACGGAACTAATGAGGTAATGACCATTGAGCATAAGGCGATTGGAGTAACCAAAGAGTACAAGGTTAATTTTGAAGGAGTCATCCACTTTATAGCCAACCAGAGCAAGGATGCTAAGAGTCGTACTATTCAGCGATGGGCAGACGACTTTATGGAAAATGTTAACTGTGGAACATGTGGTGGCGCTCGATTGAGAAAAGAAAGTTTGCACTTTAAAATAATTGGGCAGAGTATTTCTGATGTCAGCACAATGAGCTTGTTAGACTTCAACAATTGGATTGATAGTTTACCCAGTCATTTAAACGACAAGGAGTGGACGATTGCCTCTGAGATTTCAAAAGAACTCAAGGCACGTACCGCCTTTCTTCTTGACGTAGGCTTAGGATATTTAAACATCAACCGCAGTGCGCGAAGCCTGAGTGGTGGTGAAGCACAGCGAATACGCTTAGCAACACAAATTGGATCACAGTTGGTGAATGTACTTTATATTTTAGATGAACCGTCCATAGGTTTACATCAACGCGATAATGCACGACTCATCCACTCCTTAAAGCAACTCCGTGACATCGGCAATAGTGTGATCGTAGTGGAGCATGATAAAGAGATGATCGAAACTGCAGACCACATCTTAGACATCGGTCCAAGAGCAGGGATTCATGGTGGTTATATTGTCGCGCAGGGTACCATTGAAGATATTCTTAAGGCAGATACCATAACTGCGGATTACTTAAACGGAAAAAGAAACGTCCCTACCCCAGCCATGCGTCGTTCGCCAAGCGGATTTATTCATTTATATGGGGCCACCGGTAATAACTTAAACAACGTTGATGTACGTATTCCCCTTGGCATACTTACTTGTATCACAGGGGTAAGCGGGAGCGGAAAGTCCACTCTTATTAATGGTACGCTCTACCCGATTTTGAATCATCTCATCTTCCGTGCGGTTGGCAAACCTCAACCGTACACTAAAATAGAGGGGGCTGAACAGATAGATAAGATTATAGATATTGACCAAAGTCCTATAGGGAGAACACCTAGATCAAATCCTGCTACTTACACAGGTGTATGGTCTGAAATTCGTCAATTGTTCGCAGGTTTATCAGAGAGTAAAATACGAGGGTATAAACCTGGACGATATTCTTTTAATGTGAAGGGTGGACGTTGTGAAACATGCGAAGGCGGCGGTTTACGAGTGATTGAAATGAACTTCCTTCCAGACGTTTACGTGCATTGCGAAACCTGTCAAGGTAAGCGATTCAATAGAGAAACCTTAGAGATACGTTACAAAGGAAAAAGCATCAGCGACGTGCTAAACATGAGTATTGAAGATGCTTTACCTTTTTTCGAATTGGTTCCTAAGATCAATGCAAAACTTCAGACCATGGCTAATGTAGGCCTTGGATATATTCGTTTAGGTCAACCCTCTACCACTCTTAGTGGCGGTGAAGCCCAACGCGTCAAGCTAGCGACTGAGCTGAGTAAAAAAGATACAGGAAATACCATGTACATCTTAGATGAACCCACTACCGGGCTTCATTTCGAAGATGTTAGAGTCCTAATGGAAGTGATTCAACAACTGGTGGAACAAGGAAACACCGTGCTCATTATCGAACACAACATGGATGTTATCAAACAAGCTGATCACGTGATTGATCTAGGACCTGAAGGTGGCACGGGAGGTGGTGATATAGTAGCTGAGGGGACGCCTGAAGAAATCATCACCATAGAGGCTAGTATCACCGCGCAATTTCTTAAATTAGAGTTATAACGTATAGCTATGAAAATACATTCAAGAAAAACCTGGTCGCAAATCAAATCTGAAGACAGTTGGGCACTATTTAAAATAATGTCCGAATTTGTTCATGGTTATGAATCCTTAAGTAGAATTGGACCTTGTGTCAGCATTTTCGGATCGGCAAGAACGGCACATACTGAAACAAGATATCTACAGGCTGCCGAGGATATAGCAAAAGGGCTCACTAGTAAAGGATACGGTGTGATTACTGGTGGAGGTCCCGGAATCATGGAAGCCGCAAACAAGGGCGCTCAAATGGGAGGCGGTCCAAGTGTTGGTTTAAATATTGATTTACCATTTGAACAGAGTTGTAACCCCTACATCGATGCGGACAAGACCCTAAACTTTGACTACTTTTTCGCCCGTAAGGTGATGTTTGTAAAATATAGCCAAGCTTTTGTTGTAATGCCAGGAGGGTTTGGAACTTTAGATGAGCTTTTCGAAGCGATAACCCTAGTTCAGACTAAGAAAATCGATAGGTTTCCCATCATTTTGTTTGGTAAAGACTTCTGGGCGGGCTTAATGGATTGGATTGAAAACACCTTGAAGTCCACTGGTAAGATTGGGCCAAACGACACTGACCTGCTTCATTTGGCGGATAATACCGAAGATGTCATAACGATCATTGAAGATTTTTACGGCGAAAAAGGGTATACCACCAACTTCTAAGGCAATAAGAATACGGGGAATTGCTTTCTTCCTTCTGCAGTAAACACCTTGAGTAGGTATGGTCCATTTGGATGAACCCTATTGAGGTCAACAGCACCGTCTGCAATGACGCCCATCTCAACTATTCTTCCTAATTGATCCACTAGTTCAAAGGAACCCAAAGCGATACCATTCAAGTTAAAATGACCCGAGGAAGGATTAGGACTGATCTTTATCGCTCTTAAATCCCATTGCTCTTCCCCAATATTATTAACATTAATCATGGGAACACGCAGTGTATCAAAATCGCCCTGATTCCACTGGTGCGTCATGTCAACAGAAACGTAACCAGTCAGTGTAACGTTCACCGAGTCTTGCACACTAAGTAGTGTCCCAACATTTAACAATCCATCAATGCTCGTAATAGAGATTTGCGATAACTGAGCGAAAGAAACAAGTGCATTACTCAAAGGAGCACCCGTTAGGCTGTCGTAAACAACCACATGAACTCTTGAGGCCTCTATATACTCTGGCTCCAAGACATAAAGCCCTTCCTCTATATCGGAACATATAATTTTCTCAGAGGCGAAATAAGGGAATGCCCCCCAATTTCCGTAAAAACCATTACCAGAAAATGAGGGAGATGTGTCATAAGAACCAACTTCTACTAGTAACTCAGGGTATTTAGCATCTACTATTTGGACGCCAGAAGTGTAATAGGATATCACCACCCATTGTCCATAAACATGCGCGTTGTGTGGAATAACAGAAAAACCTATAGAGGATTGTATTCTGTCTAATTCTGAAATATTTGATAAATCACTAACGTCATATGCCGTCAAATAAGCTGCTCCCACCTCATCTGTAGTGAACAGCACCTTGTTGTTGTCGCTGACCCACGTATTATGGGTAAAAGCATTAGGTGTTGCTTTCGTAGCTAATAGGACCGTAGAGTCTTTTACAGCCACATCAACCACCGTAAAGAAACCCGCGTACACTGCAGAACCCCAAAGTGTATCTCCTCTTACCATGCCATCATGCAGATAGTAATTATCGAATATGCCTACGTAGGTTGGATTCCATGGATCGTCATTGAGATCAAATATCAGTGCACCACCACTGCCTATGTTAGCCCCAAAAAGATAACAGAAGCCATTTTCATCGATGTAAAGGTTATGTGCTGTCTTTAAGGTGTCGAACCCACCTCCCACCAGGGGAATAATTGGATTCATGGTTTTGTAACGAGGGTTGACCTGGTTTACACTGTCCATGTCAATAATCAATAGACCATGATCTGGAAGCGTGTTCCAAGCAAAAGTATTGTCATGGGTCACATAGGTGTAATGACTCCAAGTTTTTAAGTCTCTCCAAATACTATAGGGACCTTGAATGAATTGCTTCTTTTGAGGCGTTACGGATGAAATATCAACAATACTTACTCCTGCCGTTGTTCCCACCAATGCATACTCCTTGGACGTCGCAGAATCAGTGTATCCCCATATGTCATTATTGTCGTTCGTGTAGGAAGCTTGTCCTAAAAGACCAATGTTCAAGTTTTGCCCAAAGGTTACAATGGATAGAAAACACAAAGCTAAAAGGTGGATATATTTGATTTTCATTAAAAGTCTAAAGTTATTTGTGGTGCCTGTCCATCCGCGTCGTACGCATCATTATCCGGGACTTCGATGTCCGGTTCTGAAACACTCTCTACGGGAGTAATTTCTACTGGAGTCTCTTCAATATCTGCTGTAATTTCTTCGATCAGCTCGGGCTCAAGCAATGGGTCTAATCCCATGACTTTATTTAGCGAATCCGTAGTTAATTGATTCCCCTTGGCCTTAATTCCTTTGACAGAAATAAACTCGGTAAGCTCAACCATCTCTGGCTCTTTCAGTTCGCCTCCTTGTTTTCTAAAGACCATCTCAACTCTAGGGTATAAATCATTTGAAAGAAAGACAAGCTCACTTTTGGGATGCGCCGTGACAATGTTCTCCTGTTTATCGCCGCCCTCCCAATCAAACCTTTTGGCAAAATATCTTGACTTCTCACCATCAAAATAGACTGCACTTATTGGTTTTTGAGGCATTAGTTTTTCTAAGTACATCATGTCAGCGTCAAAGTGAAGAGCCAATTCAGGAATGACCACTTTCAATGTACCATTCTTGGATGCCACCAACAATCTGTCTTCTCCTCTAAAACTGCCTACTAATCTACCTCTGTCATCGCCGTTTAGGCGCTGGACAGCGGAATCGAACCAAATTTTACGTGCTTCAAGGGTGCTCTCTCCTTTTTCTTTTAGTTCAATTCGTTTGATCGGAAACTTGGTTACGATATTTCCCTTTGAAGCCCTGCCTTTAACGGCTATTTCAGAAAAGTCGAGATCAATCTTAAGTTTTTTCAGCTTTGCTAGCTGTCGCAATGAAACCAACACTTTTTCCGCTTCACCATTAGGATTGGCTGTAAAGTATAATAATTTTGATGCAGGGCTACCTATTGTAAGCTCATATTCACGATCCCTGGTGATGCTCTGCACACTGAACCGTTTTACATAACTCACCTTAGATGCTCCGTCTGAGTAAATCGCATTATATACGGTTCTGTCGTCTCCTTTTTTCCATACCGCAACGTGTATAATTCCCTTCCCGAAAAAGGCCTTGTCCTTGACCTTACTAACACTATACTTTCCATCTTCACGAAATACAATAATGTCATCTATATCGGAACAATCGCAGACATATTCTTCTTTTTTGATTCCGATACCAACGAATCCTTCCGCTTTATTAACGAATAGTTTTTGATTTCTAATGACCACTTTAGAGGCCTCTACATTATCGAAAGTTGCAATATCAGTTTTACGTTCTCTTCCCTTACCAAAACGTTCTTTTAAATCCTTGAAATAGGCAATAGCGAAATCGACTAGGTTGTTCAAATCATTCTTTACGGCTTCAATTCTACCCTCTAAATCAAGAATTTTATCATTCGCTTTGTCTGAATCAAACTTAGAAATACGTTTGATTTTTATTTCTGTTAACCTAGCGATATCCTCTTGAGTCACGGCACGCATTAAATGTCCGATAAACGGCTCTAATCCTTTACCTATGAATTCAATTACCTGATCCCAGGTCTCCGCATCTTCAATATCACGATAGATTTTCTGTTCAATAAAAATCTGCTCTAATGAAGCGAAATGCCATTGCTCGTTGAGTTCATTGAGTTTTATTTCCAGCTCTGCCTGAAGAATGTCCTTGGTGGATTCTGTACTTCTTCTCAGTATTTCAGTTACTCCAATAAACCATGGAGTATCCTCATGTATGCTACAAGAAAGTGGCGCAATACTTACCTCACAGTTGGTAAAGGCAAACAAGGCATCTATGGTTTTATCAGGACTTATGCCTGCTGGTAAGTGTATGAGTATTTCGACGTGCTCAGCAGTATTGTCTTCAATCTTCTTTACCTTAATTTTTCCCTTTTCATTCGCCTTAAGTATAGAGTCGATGAGACTCTGCGTCGTAGTGCTAAATGGTACTTGTGTGATAACTAAGGTATTTTTATCTAGCTGAGAAATCTTCGCGCGTACGCGTACGCGAGAACCTCTAATACCTTCGTTATAATTGGAAAAATCAGCTTGGCCTCCTGTAGGAAAATCAGGATATAACTTAAACGGCTTGCCTTCTAATACTTTAACAGATGCATCAACCAATTCTATAAAGTTGTGGGGAAGAATTTTAGTACTTAATCCCACGGCAATTCCTTCAACACCCATAGCGAGAAGCATAGGGAATTTCATTGGTAAATGTATTGGCTCGTTCGCACGGCCATCATAACTTAATTGCCAGTTTGTGACCTTTGGACTATAAGCAACATGCAAAGCAAACTTCGTAAGTCTGGCCTCTATGTAACGTGGTGCAGCAGCACTATCACCTGTTAAAATATTACCCCAGTTCCCTTGACAATCAATCAGAAGCTCTTTTTGCCCCATTTGAACCAATGCATCCCCAATAGACGCGTCACCATGAGGGTGAAACCTCATCGTCTGACCTATGATGTTTGCTACTTTATGAAAACGACCATCATCCATTTCTCGCATAGAATGCAACAACCTTCTTTGAACCGGCTTTAATCCATCGTTCAAGGCTGGCACCGCACGCTCAAGAATTACATAAGAAGCGTAATCCAGAAAATAATCTTCGTACATTCCTGATACTCGGGTGATACGAGTTCCCTCCTCTTGGATCTCCTGAGGTTGCATTTCGGGATCTAATCCGCTTTCTATGGGGGTCAATTCTTCACTCATTAGTTAAAAAGTTCTTCTTCAAGATTCTTTTCTACACGTAGATTTTCAATGATGAATTCCTGTCGTGCAGGGGTGTTTTTACCCATATAAAAAGTCAATAAGTCTTCCGATCTGTAGTCCCGATGTATCATCACAGGTTCCAATCGTATGTCCTTGCCGATGAAGTGCTTAAATTCATCTGGTGATATTTCACCTAATCCCTTAAATCTGGTGATTTCAGGTTTTGGTCCCAATACCCTTATGGCTTCATTTTTTTCATCAGACGTATAGCAGTATCTCGTTTCTTTTTTGTTTCGAACTCTAAACAAAGGCGTCTGCAGTATGTATAGATGGCCTTCTTTAACCAACTCAGGGAAAAACTGTAAAAAGAACGTAATCAATAATAATCGAATGTGCATTCCATCAACATCCGCATCCGTAGCTATTACCACGTTGTTGTAACGTAATTCATCTAACCCATCCTCAATATTTAACGCCGCTTGGAGTAGGTTAAACTCTTCATTCTCATAAACGACTTTCTTGGTTAAACCGAAAGAATTCAATGGTTTTCCTTTTAAGGAAAACACCGCTTGTGTATTTACGTCTCGACTCTTCGTAATAGATCCAGAAGCACTATCGCCCTCTGTTATAAACAGCGTAGTCTCCAGCCTTCTGTCGCCTTTGGCCGACGCCTTTGTATCACTTAAGTGGGCTCTACAATCTCGTAATTTCTTGTTGTGTAAATTTGATTTTTTCGCTCTTTCGCGAGCGAGTTTTCTAATCCCTTGGAGATCCTTTCGCTCACGCTCAGCACGTTGAATTTTTTTCAGAATAGCATCAGCTACTGCTGTGTTGCGATGTAAAAAATTATCTAATTTTTCTTTCAAAAAATTAATTACAAAAGTCCTTACATGAATTTCACCCGGAGCCATTTCTAACGATCCCAGTTTAGTCTTAGTTTGAGATTCAAAAATAGGCTCTTCTACTTTAATAGAAATGGCTGCAATGATGCAACTTCTTACATCTGAGGCGTCAAAGTTCTTACCGTAAAAATCTCTTATTACTGTAACGAAGGCTTCTCTCAAAGCATTTTGATGTGTACCTCCCTGCGTAGTATGCTGCCCATTAACAAAACTATAGTATTGCTCTCCTTGCATGCGCTCACTATGAGTGAATGCAACTTCAATGTCATCACTTTTTAAATGCGCTATATCATGGAGCGTGTTTCCATCCAAATTATCTTGAAGTAGATCTTTAAGACCATTCTCTGAATAGAACTTCTCACCATTTAAATACAAGGTCAGACCCGGATTTAAATAGGCATAGTTCCAAAGCATCTTCTCTACATATTCCACCATGAATTTGTAATTCATGAAGATTTCTGTATCCGGACGGAACGATATCTTAGTTCCCTTGCGTTGAGAAGACTCCGTGATTGCGTCGTCCTCTGTCAGCTTACCTCGAACAAATTTTGCTCGTTTGGTTTTACCGTCGCGGAATGCTTGAACTATAAACTCTTGTGAAAGTGCATTGACTGCTTTGGCACCAACGCCATTAAGACCTACAGATTTCTTAAATGCCTTACTGTCATATTTAGCACCTGTATTAATTTTAGAAACTACATCAACCACCTTACCTAATGGGATTCCGCGACCATAATCTCGGACAATTACCTGACCATCAGCTATCTTTACCTCAATGGCCTTACCTGCTCCCATGACGTATTCGTCAATAGAGTTGTCAAGTACTTCTTTAAGAAGAATGTAAATACCGTCATCTGGACTTTTTCCATCGCCCAGTTTTCCGATATACATACCGGGACGTAAACGGATGTGTTCGTCCCATTCTAAGGAGCGAATATTATCCTCAGTGTAGTTGGTTTCTTGTGACATAAAACTCAGATTCAAGAGAAATCCAATTTAGCACTTAGCACTACTTTTTCAAGGACAATTCAGATGAAACTATACACAGGTTTTACACATTGAATCTAAAGTGCATAACGTCACCATCTTGAACGATATACTCCTTTCCCTCCACACGCATTTTACCAGCTTCTTTCACGGCAGCCTCACTACCTAAACTATCAAAGTCTACGAATGAAATCACCTCAGCACGAATGAATCCTTTCTCAAAATCAGTATGAATTACCCCAGCAGCTTGTGGAGCAGTAGATTCTTTTTCAATGGTCCAAGCCCTTACCTCTTTTTCTCCTGCTGTGAAATAGGTCTGAAGTTTTAGGAGCTCATAGGCAGCTCTAATCACTCGATTTACACCGGCATCGTCAAGCCCCAATTCATCAAGAAACATCTGCTTTTCATCATACGATTCTAGTTCAGCGATATCAGACTCCGTACTTGCGGCAATATGCAAACATCCAGCACCTTCTTCAGACGCCATGAGTCTTACGCGGTCCACAAAGGAATTACCCTGCTTGGCAGAAGACTCATCCACATTACACAAATACAATACTGGCTTATCCGTAAGAAGTTGCATTTCTGTGATTAGGTCAGATTCCCGCTCACTTCGTTCAAATGCACGAGCATTTCGTCCTTCCATCACAAAAGAAATCAAACGCTCTAGTGTAACCACATTAAGCTTTGCTTCCTTCTCTCCACTTTTCGCCATTTTCTTCGCCTTATCCAAGCGCTTTTCGATGGTATCTAAGTCTTTGAACTGAAGCTCTATGTCGATAGTCTCTTTATCTCGAATAGGATCAATACTGCCGTCAACATGTGTTACATTTTCATTCTCAAAGCATCTTAAAACATGAATGATCGCATTGGTCTCGCGTATAGTTGCCAGGAATTGATTACCTAAGCCCTCACCTTTAGATGCTCCGCGTACCAACCCTGCGATATCTACAATCTCAACATTTGCAGGCTGTATCTTTTGAGGATTTACCAATTCCGACAATCGCTCCAACCTAGCGTCAGGAACAGTTACCTGCCCTACATTAGGCTCTATTGTACAAAACGGATAGTTAGCCGCTTGGGCCTTTGCACTGGATAAACAGTTAAATAATGTACTCTTTCCAACGTTTGGTAAACCGACAATTCCACACTTCATAATCTAAGCTTTAAGGCGGCAAAGATAATTGTATTCTTTGTTAGCAACGTGTGTATATAACAAGGAACTTAAAATTGATCCTCCAGCAAGTTTTAACGTAATTTTGAGTCAAACAAGAAATCCTAATTTCCTCTCATGTCACCACAAAACCTACAGGCGGTCGTATCGCAAGTTCGCAGAGATATCGTTAGAATGGTTCACGCCGTAAACTCCGGACACCCTGGAGGCTCGTTGGGCTGTGCTGAATACTTAGTTTCTCTGTATTTTAAGCATCTGAATCATAATGCTCAGGAATTTTCCATGAACGGTATTGGGGAAGACTTGTTCTTCTTATCAAACGGTCATATTTCACCAGTGTTCTATTCCGTTCTTGCGAGATCTGGCTATTTTCCAGTACGTGAATTAGCTACATTTAGAAAGCTAAACACGAGGCTTCAAGGACATCCAACAACCCATGAGGGTTTAGAGGGAATTAGAATTGCATCAGGATCCTTAGGACAAGGGATGAGCGTTGCTATTGGTGCGGCTGAAGCTAAAAAGTTAAACAACGATTCTTCCTTGGTTTTCACCCTACATGGTGACGGAGAGTTACAAGAAGGTCAGGTTTGGGAGGCAGCAATGTATGCCTCTGCAAAAAAAATTGACAACCTAATTTCTGCGATTGACGTCAACGAAAAGCAAATAGATGGAACAACAGACGATGTTCTAGCCATGGGCTCCTTGAGGGCTAAATTTGAGGCATTTGGTTGGGATGTTCTAGACGTTGAAAGGGGAAATGACCTGGACGCTATTGACCAAGCAATAACATTAGCAAAGCAGAAAGCTGGAAACGGAAAACCTATTTGCTTACTACTTCATACCGAAATGGGAAATGGTGTTGATTTTATGATGGGAACCCACAAATGGCATGGTGTTGCGCCGAATGATGAGCAACTAGTGAGTGCATTAGAGCAAAATAAAGAAACACTAGGCGACTACTAAAAACCTGTTTTTTGAAACTATTAACTACCATACTTAGTCTCTGTTTTTTCACTGTGCTTCAAGCACAGACAGATCTGCAAGAGAAAAAATCGCCTTTAACACGAATACTATTCGTGTTTGATGGCAGTCAAAGTATGTATGGCAGATGGGAAAGTGGGGCTAAAATCGACGTTGCACAGCGACTAATGGGCCAAATGCTCGATAGCCTTCAAGGCATACAAGCAAATGGGAATTTTCAATTGGCCCTCAGAGTGTATGGACATCAAAAACCTGTTCCTCCCCAAGACTGCTCGGATACCAGGCTTGAAGTCCCTTTTGGGAATGGAAATATTTATAAAATCAAACGTGTTCTCAAGACCATTAAACCCAAAGGGACTACACCTATTGCTGGCTCCCTGATGAAATCAGAGAATGATTTTCCGCCTTGCGAAGATTGCAGAAATATTATCATACTCATAACAGATGGAGTTGAAGCCTGTGATGGTGATCCTTGCATCGTAAGTAAGCGACTGCAGAAAAAAGGCATCATACTTAAACCCTTTGTCATCGGTATAGGACTAGAGGATGATTTTAAAGATAGTTTCGAATGTGTGGGAACTTATTTTGATGCGTCGGATGAAAATACTTTTAAAAACGTTTTAGGCGTGGTGATATCCCAAGCTCTTGACAACACTACTGCACAAATTAATCTATTAGACATCACAGGGAAACCAACAGAAACTAATGTACCTATTATACTTTATGATCACACCAGCGGTAAAGTTAAAGACGCTTTTGTGCATACGCTGAATTATAAAGGACAGCCAGATACACTTGTTTTAGATCCACTGATTGTATATGATATGGAGATTCATACGGTACCACCAGTAAGAGTTGACAGTGTAGTTATATTCAGTGGTACACACACACACATAGGAGCGAATACTCCGCAGGGAGATCTTGAACTTAGAGCTTCACCAAGGATTTCACAAAGTATTACCTGCGTTGTAAAGCCCTCTGGAAGAGAAGAGATATTGCATGTCCAAGACTTTGGAACAACGCAACGTTATCTCAGCGGTACTTATGACTTAGAGATCCTAACCTTGCCTAGAATTATTCAAAAAGGAGTGCATATTAAGGCTAGTGCCAAAACTACTATTGCTGTTCCCCCACCCGGTAGGGTTACCATTCAAACAGGTGTAAGCGGGTTTGGGTCAATATTTGTTCAAAGAGAGCAAGGTTATGAATGGGTGGTGGACCTCAGTAATAGCAGTGAGCGTAAAGTTTTTCAACTTCAGCCAGGTCAATATAAAGTTATCTTCAGAAGTAAATTTGCCCAAGAAACAGGGTACAGTAAGAGCGAAGAATTTAGAGTGAGTCCAGGCTCATCAACCATTGTGAAAATCAAGTAAGATGAAAAAGTATACAGATTCAGGAAGCAAGGACACACGTTCAGGTTTTGGTGCAGGATTAGAGGAATTAGGTAATACCAATGAAAACGTAGTGGCACTTTGTGCGGATCTCACAGGATCATTAAAAATGAATGCTTTTGAGGACCAGCATCCGGATCGCTTCTTTCAAGTAGGTATCGCAGAGGCCAACATGATGGGAATCGCAGCTGGACTAACCATAGGTGGTAAAATTCCTTTTACCGGAACTTTTGCAAACTTCTCTACGGGTCGCGTGTACGATCAGATCCGCCAGAGCATCGCGTACAGCGGTAAAAACGTTAAAATCTGTGCTTCTCACGCAGGCCTTACTCTTGGTGAGGACGGTGCAACGCACCAAATCCTTGAGGACATTGGTCTGATGAAAATGTTGCCGCACATGGTCGTAATCAACCCTTGCGATTACAACCAGACCAAAGCTGCAACCATCGCTATCGCTGAATATGACGGTCCAGTATACTTGCGCTTCGGTCGCCCAAAAGTGGCAAACTTCACTCCTGCAGATGCCAAATTTGAGATTGGTAAAGGCGACGTTCTGACCGAAGGAACAGACGTTACCATCATTGCCACCGGACACCTTGTATGGGAAGCGCTGCAAGCCGTTGAAGCACTAGAAGCTGCAGGCGTAAGCGCGGAGGTCATAGGCATGGCCACGATCAAGCCATTAGACGAGAAAGCCATTCTAGCATCAGTTGCAAAAACAGGGTGTGTGGTCACTGCTGAAGAGCACAACCGTTTTGGTGGTTTGGGCGAAAGCGTTGCGCAGACCTTAGTGACCAACAATCCAGTTCCACAAGAATTCGTAGCTGTTAACGACAGCTTCGGTGAGAGTGGTACTCCAGCACAGCTTATGGAAAAATACGGTTTGAATGCTGATGCCATTGTTGCAGCAGCACAAAAGGTGATCTCTAGAAAATAATTATTCACTTAAACCTTTAGTATCTTCCATTCATCTAAAGAACAATGGAGGAAACCACAAATATCAAGAGCCTCCTATTGCAAGAGCAGTGGGAGGCTTCTTTTTTTGAGATCGTTGAGCAGTACAGCGAACGTCTCCTCTATTGTGCCATGGGCATTCTTAAAAGTGAATCATTGGCACAAGACGCCCTGCAAGAAGGGATGATCAACATTTGGGAAAACCTACACAAGTTTAAGGGGAACAGCCATCCATTTACCTGGTGCTACACCATTGTTCGCAATGCCTCGTTAAACGAGTTGAAAAAGGAAAAGAAACATCTAAGTGCAGATATAGACAGTGCCTATGCCGCACAGGGTTCATCCGAGTTAAAATGGGACAGTGAACAGATTAATGCCAAGGTGCAGTTAGTCCTCGCGGGCCTCCCAGAAAAACAGCAGTTGGTTTTTGAATTACGGTATTACCAGGATATGAGCTTCAAGGACATTGCCGAACTCACGGGTACTTCCGTAGGGGCACTCAAGGCGAATTACCACCACGCTAAAAATAAGATGGAAGAAAGATTAATCGGCCTTTTAAACCTTCCGTAATTACGAGAACTCTAACAAATATATGGACAAAAAAGGAACATATACATCAAGCGATGCTCAGTTAAAAGAGTTCAAAACAAAGCTTCACCGCATTCCGGAGCAGCATCTCATGGACCGGACCTCGAGCCCTGTTGTCGCTATGAAGCCGCGCTATATGCATATTGTTCGCTGGTCCACGACCGTCGCAGCCGCCATTGCTTTAGCCGTATTCTTTTGGCCGGACACTTCAGGAAATGATAGTGAAGTAACAGAGGATCTATTGGCCGAGATGTACAGCCTAGGCTACTTGCAGGTTGAGGATATGTACTCCTTTGTGGAGCCCGATTCGCTAGATTTCGCTGAAGTCGAGCTCGATGCAGATGTATATTACGAATATTACCATTCAGATTACAAATACTTAGAATTATGAAAAAGACTTTAATTTTTGGCCTCTTGCTTTCTACAGCAGCGGTCATGGCACAACCCAAAATGGGCGATCGTGCCGAGCTTGAAAAAAAGAAAGAAAAGATTGAGGCCATAAAGATGGCCTACCTCACCGATGAACTAGAACTCACTGTAGCTGAAAGCCAAGCGTTCTGGCCGGTGTACAACGAGCTTCAAAACAAGGAACAAGAACTCCGCGAGCAGCAACGTACCAGCCTAAAGAAACTCAGCGGCGACGAGCCATCGGAGAAGGAGGTAGAAAAGATGCTCTACTCTTTTGCAGACACACACATTGCGATCGAAGAACTGCGCAAATCCTACCTCGACGATTTCATCGAGGTCATCGGCGCTAAAAAAACGGCACAACTTCTTCGTGCTGAAAAAGAATTTGGTCGAAGAATGATGGAACGCATGACTGGTAAAGACCGTCCAAGAGACAGAGGCCATGGTCCTGGCCCTAATAACGGACGCCCAATGCGCTAAGCATACAAACAAAAACCACCCCTCGGGGTGGTTTTTTTATGCACTTAAGAATAACCAGTACGTAAAAACGTGTACGGTAAATACCGTACATAAATATGGAATAAATGACCGTTTTTAACGGTAGTAAGTTCACCGATGCTCATAAGAAAACCTGTATTTTTGACGGTCTATGGCAGATATCAAATCTTTGTTTTTAGATCATGTTGCTCAAGTAGTTGACTCTCCTAGCGCTTTAGCTATAGATCGTGCTGAGGGCAATTATTTGTATGATACTGAAGGTAAGGCTTATCTCGATTTTATCTCGGGGATTTCTGTAGCCAACCTTGGACACGGTCACCCCACAGTGGTGGCGTCCGTTCTTGAACAGGTGAAAAAGCACATGCATGTGATGGTGTATGGTGAATTTGCCATTGGGCCGCAGGTAAAATTGGCCCAGAAAACTTTAGAGAAGCTCCATCCGTGTATGGACCGCGTCTACTTCGTGAACAGCGGTACTGAGGCTATTGAAGCTTCCATGAAGATTGCCAAGAAATATACCGGTCGCAGCCAGTTCATTAGTTTTAAAAACAGCTACCACGGTTCAACACACGGTTCGTTAAGCATCCAAGGGTCTGATAAATACAAAGGCGGTTATTACCCGCTATTACCAGATACCTATCAAGCGAATTTTAATGACTTTGCTGTGCTTGATCAGATCACCTCAAAGACTGCAGGCGTTGTGATTGAATGTATTCAGGCAGGTAGTGGTTATATCCCCGCAGTTCCAGCATGGATTAAGGCAGTACGCGCCCGTTGTAGAGCAGTGGGTGCCCTGATGATTCTAGATGAGATTCAAACCGGTATGGGTAGAACTGGGCCTTGGTTTGCGCACTTGGACTATGCCTTCTGTCCAGATATCATGTGTTTGGCAAAAGCCTACGGTGGCGGTTTACCTCTTGGCGCTTTTGTAGCTCCCGAACACATTATGAAAGTCATCCAGGCCGATCCTATCCTAGGGCACATCACCACCTTTGGCGGTAACCCAGTAAGTTGTGCAGCTTCTTTAGGTGTCTTTGAAGCGCTTGAATCTTCCCCTGAGCTTATGGGAGATATCCCCGCTAAAGAGCAGCGCATTCGAGATATGCTTGTTCATCCTAGTATTGAAAAGATCAGTGGCAAGGGGTTAATGTACTGTCTGTGGCTCAAGCCTGAAATAGACAGTTTTGCTGTCATTGCTCGCTTGGAAGAAGAAGCGTTGATCACCAATAGTTTCTTATTCGCAGAGAATGCCATTCGTATCACACCACCGCTGACCATTACCACAGAAGAGCTCGATAGTGGATTGAAGCTTATTCTTCGTGTGATCGAGGAACTTAGTGCCTAAATCAAATCTAGTTAGGGCCAATTGGGTACTCCTCTGTAGGTTATTGACGGATAAATTTGCGCTTGAACGGTAAATGACAAGAGTATGGCAAAATATAGATATCTGGTTGTCATCGCACTGGGCTTCTATTAAATAAAAAACCCTCGGCATGTGCCGAGGGTTTTTTATTTAATAGAAAAAAAATTTAGGCTTCGCCTGTAGGACCTCCAAAGTTCAAAGGAACTTGAGGAGGCTCATGGGTCTGCACATTACCGAAGTTCTGCTCATACCGAGTCACATTCTCACCTAAAGCCTGTAAAAGACGTTTAGCGTGTTCAGGTGTCAAGATAACTCTCGACTGAACTTTAGCTTTTGGCACACCGGGCATCATTTGAATGAAATCTACCACAAATTCCGTTGGGCTATGATTTATAGCAACCAAGTTGCTATAAACACCTTGCGCTTTGTCCTCAGGTAATTCAATGTTAATCTGTCCTTCCTTCTGCTGATCTGCCATACCTTCTATTTCATTGACTTATTCAACGTCCACGCTAAGAGTCTCCTGCATTTGCTCGTACTCTTCTTTTGAACCTACCACCGTAGAGCGGTATTTCATAAGACCTGTACCAGCTGGAATGAGATGACCAACAATAACATTTTCCTTCAATCCCTGAAGCGTATCCTCTTTCGCATTCACAGCAGCTTCATTTAACACTTTAGTCGTCTCTTGGAAAGACGCAGCAGAAATAAATGATTTTGTCTGTAACGAGGCTCTGGTGATACCCTGTAAAACAGGAGCAGCAGTAGCCGGGTTAGCTTCACGTGCAGTAACTACTGCTTTATCTTCACGCAATAAAATACTATTTTCATCACGTAGATCTCTCGTTGAAATTATTTGGCCTTCTTTAAGATTTTGACTATCGCCGGCATCTTCGACCACTTTCATTCCATAAATTCTATCGTTCTCTTCGATAAAGTCAATAGCATGAGCCAAGTTACCTTCCAAGAATAGCGTATCGCCAGAATCCTGAATTTTAACTTTACGCATCATCTGACGTACAATCACCTCAAAGTGCTTATCATTGATTTTCACACCTTGCAAACGATATACTTCCTGTATTTCATTTACCAAGTAAGACTGAACAGCTGTAGGGCCTTTAATCGCTAGGATATCATTAGGAGTTATTGCTCCATCCGAAAGGGGTGTTCCGGCTTTTACAAAGTCATTCTCCTGAACCAGGATTTGCTTGCTTAGGTTAATCAAATACTTTTTGATCTCGCCTGTGCGACTCTCGATGATTATTTCACGATTACCACGCTTGATTTTACCGTAACTCACGATACCATCAATAGCAGCAACAACAGCAGGGTTGGATGGATTACGTGCCTCGAAAAGCTCCGTAACGCGTGGAAGACCACCAGTAATATCACCTGCTTTAGCACTCTTACGAGCAATCTTAACAAGAATTTTACCCGCAGCGATATCTTCACCCTCTTCTACCATTAAGTGAGCACCAGAAGGCAACGTATAATGCTTAAGCTCTACTCCTGAACCATCCAATACTTGAATCGTAGGAATTAACTTGCGATTACGGTTATCCGAAATAACTTTATCTTGGAAACCAGTCTGCTCATCTATTTCTACTTTGTAGGTACTACCTTGAATAATATCTTGGTAAGAGATTTTACCTGGCGCCTCTGCAATAATTACTGCATTGTAAGGATCCCATTGAACAATTTCCGCACCCTTCTTGATCTTGGCACCGTCCTTGACATTCAAAATACCACCATAAGGAATGACATTTGTCATTACAGTACGTCCTGTTTTCACATCTACGATACGCATTTCACCGGTACGTCCAATAACGATATTCTCGCCCTTTTCACCTTCAACAGTACGAACATCTTCCAATTCAACTTTACCGTCAAATTTCGCGACAATCTTGTTGTCTTCTGAAACGTTACCTGCTGTCCCTCCAACGTGGAAGGTACGCAGTGTTAACTGAGTACCAGGCTCACCAATAGACTGAGCAGCTATTACACCCGCAGCATCACCAGCTTGAGCTTTCTTGTTGGTCGCTAAGTTAGTTCCATAACACTTTTCACATATCCCTCTTTTCGTAGAACATGTTAAAGGCGAACGAACATCTACTGACTCAATTGGAGATGCGTCAATTTTATTAGCGATCTCCTCAGAAATCAATATACCTGCGGCAACATAAACTTCATCAGTTAATGGATCAATAACATCATCCAGTGACACACGACCAATAATACGCTCTGCAAGAGTTTCAACAATGTCTTCGCTTTTCTTCAAAGCGCTCACTTCTAGACCTCGCAACGTACCACAATCAACTTCATTTACAACAACATCCTGCGCGACATCATGAAGACGACGTGTAAGATATCCAGCATCTGCTGTTTTCAATGCCGTATCGGCTAGACCTTTACGAGCCCCGTGAGTTGAAATAAAGTACTCAAGAATGGATAAACCCTCTTTAAAGTTCGATATAATTGGGTTTTCAATGATTTCTCCACCTGAAGAACCTGATTTCTGTGGCTTAGCCATCAAACCACGCATTCCAGAAAGCTGACGAATCTGCTCTTTAGAACCACGTGCTCCAGAATCAAGCATCATGTAGATAGGATTGAAACCCTGTCTATCATTGATCAATATGTTCATTGCTTCTTGGGTAAGACGTGCATTTGTGTTCGTCCACACATCAATCACTTGATTATAACGTTCGTTATTAGTGATTAAACCCATGCTGTATGAAGCATAAATTGCATCAACCTCATCTGAGGCTTCAGCAACCATTTTTTCTTTGGCATCCGGAATACGAATGTCATTCAATGAGAACGACAGACCTCCACGGAATGCTCTTCCATAACCCATCGACTTAATGTCATCCAAGAATTTAGCTGTTGCTGGAACATCCGTTTTCTTCAACACATTAGCAATGATGCCACGAAGTGCCTTTTTAGTCAATACCGAGTTAATGAACGGTACTCTTTCAGGAACAGCTTGATTGAATATAACACGACCCACTGTAGTTTCGATAAACTGCATGGTCATTTGTCCTTCTGCACCTTCTACTCGCCCTTTGATTTTAATCTGTGCGTGAAGATCTACAGCGTCCTCGTTCAATGCGATTTCAACTTCCTCAGGCGAATAGAATACCATTCCCTCACCACGAACTGGCATATCAGGAGTATTCCTCATGGATTTGGTCATATAGTACAAACCTAAAACCATATCCTGAGAAGGAACAGCGATAGGTGAACCATTAGCTGGATTCAAAATGTTATGAGAAGCAAGCATTAACACTTGAGCCTCTAAGATAGCAGCAGGACCTAATGGAAGGTGCACAGCCATCTGATCACCATCAAAATCAGCATTAAATGCAGTACAAGCTAATGGGTGAAGCTGTATCGCTTTACCTTCAATCAGCTTAGGCTGGAATGCTTGAATACCAAGACGGTGAAGTGTAGGTGCGCGGTTCAAAAGAACAGGATGACCTTTCATTACATTTTCAAGAATATCCCAAACTACTGGATCGCGACGATCTATAATTTTCTTTCCTGATTTAACCGTTTTTACAATACCACGTTCTATCAACTTGCGTACAATAAACGGCTTATAAAGCTCAGCGGCCATGTTTTTCGGAAGTCCACATTCGTGCAACTTCAATTCAGGACCAACAACGATCACCGAACGAGCAGAATAATCCACACGTTTACCTAGAAGGTTTTGACGGAAACGACCTTGCTTACCTTTCAATGAATCAGAAAGCGATTTCAATGGACGATTACTTTCTGTTTTAACTGCACTCGATTTACGAGTATTGTCAAACAAACTATCTACAGACTCCTGAAGCATTCTCTTCTCATTTCTCAAAATCACTTCTGGTGCTTTGATTTCAAGAAGACGCTTCAATCTATTGTTACGAATAATTACACGACGGTATAGGTCATTCAAATCCGAAGTAGCAAAACGTCCACCATCTAGAGGAACTAATGGACGAAGCTCAGGTGGAATTACCGGAACAACACTCATTATCATCCATTGCGGATTATTCTCTATTCTAGTATTTGCGTCTCTCAAGCTTTCTACAACTTGCAAACGTTTTAAAGCCTCTTGCTTGCGCTGCTGAGAAGTTTCGGTATTTGCCTTGTGGCGAAGCTCATACGATAACGTATCTAGCTCTAAATTGCCTAACAGTCCGTGAATCGCTTCAGCACCCATTTTAGCAACAAATTTAGCAGGATCTGACTCATCTAAATATTGATTTTCAATAGGTAGACGCTCCATTGCATCAAGGTATTCATCCTCTGTCAAGAACTGCATAACCTCATGAGGAGTACCTTCATTATCGACAGCATCACCTGCTTGGATCACTACATAGCGCTCATAGTAAATGATCATATCGAGCTTCTTTGAAGGAAGCCCTAATAAATAACCGATTTTGTTCGGTAACGATCTGAAATACCAAATGTGAACAACAGGAACAACAAGTGAAATGTGTCCTACCCTATCACGACGAACTTTCTTCTCTGTAACTTCAACACCACAACGGTCACAAACAATTCCTTTGTAACGGATTCGCTTGTACTTTCCACAGGCACATTCATAATCCTTTACAGGACCGAAAATACGCTCACAGAAAAGACCATCACGCTCAGGTTTGTGCGTACGGTAATTAATGGTTTCAGGCTTTAAGACCTCTCCATGACTTTGTTCAAGGATTGTCTCAGGCGCTGTCAACGAAATCGTAATCTTGCTGAATGCGCTATTTTGATTTTTATCGCTTTTTCTAAGAGCCATAATGCGATTTTTATATAATCCCACCGCCAAAGGCAGTGGGAATTACTTAGTTATTAATCCAACGTTACTTTCAATCCCAAACCTTTCAATTCATGTAGCAATACATTGAATGATTCTGGAATACCAGGAGCAGGCATACGCTCACCTTTGACAATTGCCTCATATGTTTTCGCACGACCTACTACGTCATCCGATTTAACAGTTAGGATTTCACGAAGGATATTAGCCGCACCAAATGCTTCAAGTGCCCATACTTCCATTTCACCGAAACGCTGTCCACCAAATTGAGCTTTACCACCCAACGGCTGCTGTGTAATCAATGAATATGGTCCAATAGAACGTGCATGCATCTTGTCATCCACCATGTGACCTAGTTTCAACATATAGATAATACCTACAGTTGCTTTTTGATCAAAGGCTTGACCCGTTCCTCCATCGTAAAGTTGCGTGTGACCAAATTCTGGCAAACCAGCATCAGTAACGTAACTCGAGATGTCATCTAAGGAGGCACCATCAAAAATTGGAGTAGCAAAGTTTTTATCTAACTTTTGACCCGCCCAACCTAGAACAGTTTCATAAATCTGACCAATGTTCATACGAGAAGGCACACCTAGTGGATTCAAAACGATATCCACTGGAGTTCCATCCTCTAAGAATGGCATATCCTCATCACGAACAATACGAGCTACAATACCCTTATTACCGTGACGACCAGCCATCTTATCCCCAACCTTTAGTTTACGCTTTTTAGCGATGTAAACTTTAGCCAATTTAACAATACCAGCAGGCAATTCATCACCAACAGTAATTGCGAAGCGCTTACGACGGTAACCACCTTGAATATCATTAGCCCGAATTTTATAATTGTGGATTAATGTATCTATTTTGTTGTTACGATCATCGTCAGTAGTCCATTTACCACCAACAATTCTTCTGTAATCTTCAATTGAATTAAGTGCTTTCAAAGTGAATTTTGTTCCCTTTGGAATGACATCTTCATTCAAATCGTTGATAACACCTTGAGAGGTCTTACCTTGAACCAAGTTAGAAAGCTTGTTGACAAATTCTGTTTTCAATTGAGCAAGTTCAGCAGCCATTTCAATGTCTAACTGTCCTATTTCTTCCTTGTCTTCAGCACGTTGACGCTTGTCCTTAACCAGACGAGTGAACAACTTTTTATCAATCACAACACCATGTAATGATGGTGAAGCCTTAAGAGATGCATCTTTCACATCACCAGCTTTGTCACCAAAAATAGCACGAAGGAGTTTTTCTTCTGGGGAAGGATCGCTTTCTCCCTTAGGAGTGATCTTACCAATTAATATATCTCCTGGCTTAATCTCTGCTCCAACACGAATAATTCCGTTCTCATCAAGATCTTTAGTAGCTTCTTCACTAACATTAGGAATATCCGCAGTCAATTCTTCTGCTCCTAATTTAGTATCACGAACTTCTAACGAATACTCATCAATGTGAATGGATGTGAAGATATCCTCGCGCACAACACGTTCAGAAATCACAATAGCATCCTCAAAATTATAACCTTTCCAAGGCATAAATGATACCAACATATTGCGTCCAAGAGCTAGCTCACCTTTCTGTGTAGCATAACCTTCACAAAGTACCTGTCCTAATTCAACACGGTCACCTTTCTTAACGATAGGTTTTAGGTTGATGGTAGTACCTTGATTGGTCTTTTGGAACTTGACCAAATGATAGGTATTGATATCCTCAGCAAAACTTACTTCTCGTTCTTCCTTACTTCGGTCATAACGAATATGAATCTGCATTGAATCAACATACTCTACAGTACCTGTTCCCTCCGCATTAATCAAAACACGTGAATCAGTAGCCACTTGACGTTCCAAACCAGTACCAACAATTGGTGCCTCTGGACGTAATAATGGTACCGCTTGACGCATCATGTTTGATCCCATCAATGCACGGTTTGCATCATCATGTTCTAAGAACGGAATCAAAGAAGCTGAAATAGAAGCAATCTGATTCGGCGCAACATCCATAAAATCGATGGTCGTAGGTTCTACAACCGGAAAATCACCTTCTTGACGAACCTTAACCTTATCGTTAATAAACGTTCCATCTGGGCTGATAGGAGCGTTTGCCTGAGCGATTACTTTCGATTCTTCTTCTTCAGCACTTAGATAGGTAGGAATTTCTTCAACCACTACTTTACCCTCTTTAACAGAGCGATAAGGAGTTTCAATGAATCCCATACCATTCACTTTCGCATACACACAAAGAGATGATATCAAACCAATGTTTGGTCCCTCAGGAGTTTCAATAGGACATAAACGTCCATAATGCGTATAGTGAACATCACGCACCTCAAATCCTGCTCTTTCTCTAGATAAACCACCAGGTCCTAAAGCTGAAAGACGACGCTTGTGCGTGATTTCAGACAGAGGATTGGTTTGATCCATAAACTGCGAAAGTTGATTCGTACCGAAAAACGAATTAATAACAGAAGACAACGTCTTTGCATTAATTAAGTCAATAGGTGTAAACACCTCGTTATCACGAACATTCATACGTTCGCGAATGGTACGAGCCATACGAGCAAGACCCACACCAAATTGGTTGGCCATCTGCTCACCTACAGTACGTACACGACGATTACTTAAGTGGTCAATATCATCAATCTCCGCTTTAGAGTTAATCAACTCAATAAGACGTTTAATGATTTCAATGATATCGCCCTTAGTCAATACCTGGGATGTCTCTTCAGTATTGTTGTAAAGTTTTTTATTCAAGCGGTAACGACCAACTTCACCCAATGAGTAACGTTGCTCAGAAAAGAATAATTTATCGATAATACCTCTTGCCGTTTCTTCATCAGGCGGTTCAGCATTCCGTAATTGTCTGTAGATATGCTCCACAGCTTCTTTCTCCGTATTTGTTGGATCTTTTTGAAGGGTGTTGTGAATAATCGCATAATCTGAAGACTCAATATCTTCTTTATGCAATAAAATATTCCCTACTTCAGCTTCTAAGATTTCCTCAGTGTGCTCTTTATCTAATACAGTGTCACGATCTAGAATTACTTCGTTACGCTCAATAGAGACAACTTCACCTGTGTCTTCATCAACGAAATCTTCTATCCATGTTTTTAGTACCCTCGCAGCAAGTTTGCGACCAATCGAGCGTTTTAAAGCAGCTTTGCTGACTTTAATTTCCTCGGCAAGATCGAAAATCTCAAGAATATCTTTGTCTCTTTCGTAACCAATCGCACGTAATAGCGTAGTTACAGGTAATTTCTTTTTACGATCGATGTACGCGTACATCACTTGATTGATATCCGTAGCGAATTCAATCCAAGATCCCTTAAACGGAATAATACGGGCTGAATAAAGTTTGGTTCCGTTCGCGTGGTAGGATTGACCAAAGAAAACACCAGGAGAACGGTGTAACTGTGATACAATTATTCTTTCGGCTCCGTTCACAATAAACGTACCTCGTTGTGTCATGTAAGGAATAGTCCCTAGGTAGACATCTTGTACAATCGTCTCAAAATCCTCATGCTCAGGATCCGTACAATACAACTTAAGTCTTGCCTTTAAAGGAACATTAAAAGTCAGTCCACGCTCTATACACTCACGCTCTGAGTATCGCGGTGGATCGACAAAATAGTCTAAGAATTCAAGTACGAAATTGTTTCTTGAATCCGAAATAGGAAAGTTTTCCGCAAATACACGGTGAAGACCTTCCGTAGATCTTTCAGATGGCTTCGTTTCAATTTGAAAGAAGTCCATAAAACTCTTCAACTGAATGTCAAGAAAGTCCGGAAAAGCGGTCTTAATTGCAGTGGAAGAGAAATTGATGCGCTCCTGAGGAGCAGTAATTTGGTTTACCATTTCAGCCCAAAATGTTAATTAAACACAAAAAGGTTTAGGTCTAAGGGGAGTACCCCAAAGACCTAAACCGGATAACTTAGCAGTCGATCAATTACTTGATCTCAACTTCAGCACCTGCTTCTTCAAGCTGTGCTTTCAATGCTTCTGCCTCATCTTTTGATACGCCCTCTTTCAATGCAGAAGGAGCAGCGTCAACTTTTGCTTTAGCTTCTTTCAAGCCTAAACCAGTCATTTCTTTAACAAGCTTAACAACAGCAAGTTTAGCACCACCAGCAGCTTTCAAGATAACATCGAATTCCGTTTGCTCTTCAGCAGCAGCTTCGCCACCACCAGCAGCAGGACCGGCAACAGCAACAGCTGCAGCAGGCTCAATGCCATATTCTTCTTTCAAGTATCCCGCTAATTCAGATACTTCCTTAACTGTCATGTTTACAAGAGCATCGCCCAATTGTTTGATATCAGCCATTTTAGTAAAATTTAATTTTATTATTCTTAATTAATTCAAAATTGTAGAATTACGCGTTGCGCTCTTCCAATGTCTTAAGGAGACCAGCAATGTTTCCGCCAGCACTTTGAAGTGCAGAGATAACGTTTTTAGCAGGACTCTGGAGTAATGTGATTACATCTCCAATCAATTCTTCTTTAGATTTGATTGCAGTCAACATATCCAGGTTTTCGTCACCTACGTAAACACTCTCTTCAATCCAAGCGCCTTTCAAAACAGGTTTTTTACTCTTCTTGCGAAACTCTTTAATAAGTTTTGCTGGAGCATTACCCGCTTCTGAAAGCATGATACTTGTATTTCCTTTCAATACGTCATAAAGCCCATCAAAGTTCTTTTCTGACGCATCCATAGCTCTTTTGAGAACAGTATTCTTTACAACAGCAACCTTAATTCCCTTTCCGAAACTTGCTCTACGCAAATTTGAAGTAGAAACTGCATCTAATGACTCGATATCGGCCAAATAGATGGTTGGTGTTACATTAAGAACAGCTGTTAACTCTTCAATCTGAGTAAGTTTATCTTCTCTTGTCATGATGCTTTTCGGTTAAGATTATGAAACAGATTTAGCATCTACAGCTATACCTGGCGACATAGTTGAGGAAATATAAACGCTCTTCATGTAAGTTCCTTTAGCCGCACTTGGCTTCAGTTTGTTTAGCGTTCTCAATAATTCCTCAGCGTTATCTTGAATTTTCGCTGCATCAAAAGATACTTTCCCAATTGCTGCGTGAACGATACCGTAACGATCAACCTTAAAGTCGATTTTACCTGCTTTTACCTCACCCACAGCTTTTGCTACGTCCATTGTAACGGTTCCAGACTTAGGATTAGGCATCAAGCCGCGAGGACCTAACACGCGACCTAGAGGTCCAATTTTACCCATTACAGAAGGCATGGTTACAATGACATCAATGTCAGTCCAACCGCCTTTGATTTTTTCGATGAATTCATCGAGCCCCGCGTAATCAGCACCTGCTGCTTTAGCTTCTTCCACCTTGTCAGGTGTTACAAGAGCCAAAACACGTACGCTCTTACCAGTACCATGTGGAAGGCTTACCACGCCACGAACCATTTGGTTTGCTTTACGTGGGTCAACACCCAAACGGACTGCTAAGTTAACAGATGCGTCAAATTTAGTACAGTTTACCTCTTTTACTAAGGTCGCTGCTTCGCTTACAGAGTATACTCTTCCTTTTTCAAGTTTAGCGATCGCGTTTTTCATGTTCTTTGTCAATTTTGCCATTGATTCAAACTTTTAGTTAAAACGGCTTATCGCCAATTACAGTTATACCCATACTTCTCGCAGTTCCAGCAATCATTGACATTGCTGACTCAACGGTAAAACAATTAAGATCTACCATCTTTCCTTCTGCGATTGTGCGAATAGCGTCCCAAGTAACTTTAGCAACTTTACTACGGTTAGGCTCTGATGACCCCTTCTTTATCTTAGCAGCTTCCATTAATTGAACTGCTGCAGGAGGTGTTTTAATGATGAAGTCGAATGATTTGTCTGCATACACAGTAATCACTACAGGTAATACCTGTCCCATTTTATCTTGGGAACGAGCATTAAACTGCTTACAGAACTCCATAATATTAACACCTGCAGCACCCAAAGCTGGACCTACCGGAGGAGAAGGGTTAGCTTGGCCACCACGGACCTGAAGCTTTACTACTTTACTAACCTCTTTTGCCATTCTTGTTTATACTATTTAGCGTTGTTGTTGTGGCTGTTTCTCAAGTGGAAGCATGAAAAACGAACCTATATATAGCTCACTCTATATCAATTTAATTTCTCCACTTCCGTGAAGCCTAGTTCAACTGGAGTCTTACGGCCAAAGATCTTTACAGTAACCTCTAACTTCTGTTTCTCCTCGTTGATCTTTTCAATAGTCGCATCAAATGTACTGAACGGACCACTAACAACCTTAACCGTCTCTCCCAAAATAAATGGAACGAGAAGCATTGCAGAGTTTTCTGCCTCGGTATCAACTTGACCCAACAGACGATTAACTTCTGAAGCGCGCATAGGTGAAGGATCTCCACCTTTAATATTTGACAAAAAACCAACTACATTAGGAAGGCTTTTAATCATATGACTAACCTCACCAGTTAATGTAGTTTCTACATACATGTAACCAGGAGTTCTTGTTTTGTCCTTAATAACCTTCTTACCACTGCGGACTTGCACAACCTTCTCCATTGGAATAAGAACTTGGCCTACTAAATCACTCATACCTGCATGAGCCATATCTTTTTCGATGTAGGTTTTCGTCTTGTGCTCTTGACCACTCACAGTGCGAAGCACGTACCATTTCATTCCAGTATCTGACATGATTATCCGAAGATTGAATAAATGAACTCAAGCACTGTCGAGATCACCTTGTCCATACCAAACACAACTAGCGAAAAGATGATCGTCCCGATAAGCACCAAAGTAGTACTCTTTTGTAACTCACTCAAGCTTGGCCAAGTCGCTTTAACAGCGAACTCTTCCCATGAATCTTGTAATGATGTAATTATTTTGCTCATCTTTTTTATTCTTTGCACGGACACAAGGATTCGAACCCTGATCAACGGTTTTGGAAACCGCTATTCTACCATTGAACTATGTCCGTATGTAGGCAGAAAGGCGCCTCCTTAAATAGGAGGCACCTTAGCTACCATTTTACTTATTCAAACGAGTAATTACTCGATGATTTCAGTTACTTGACCCGCACCAACCGTACGACCACCTTCGCGCATTGCGAAACGTAAACCTTGATTAACCGCAACATTAGCGATCAATTCAACAGTAATGGTAAGGTTATCACCTGGCATTACCATTTCAACTCCTGCAGGTAGGTGAATTTCACCTGTAACATCAGTCGTTCTTAGGTAGAACTGCGGACGGTATTTGTTATGGAAAGGAGTGTGGCGACCACCCTCTTCTTTCTTCAATATATATACCTCAGCCTTGAATTTTTTGTGTGGAGTAATTGAACCTGGCTTACAGATTACCATACCACGACGAATATCTTCTTTAGCGATACCACGAAGTAAGATACCTACGTTATCACCAGCTTCACCAGTGTCAAGAATCTTACGGAACATTTCAACACCAGTAATCGTTGAAGACAATTTCTCGTCACCAAAACCAATGATATCTACAACGTCACCTGTGTTACCAACACCAGTTTCTATACGTCCTGTTGCAACAGTTCCACGACCCGTAATTGAGAATACATCCTCAATAGGCATTAGGAAAGGTCTTTCGCGATCACGAACAGGCTCTTCGATCCAAGTATCACAAGCTTCCATTAATTCCATGATGCTACCTACCCATTTGTCATCACCGTTCAGCCCACCTAGAGCAGAACCAGCAATTACAGGAGAGTTGTCTCCGTCGTACTCATAGAAAGAAAGAAGATCACGGATCTCCATTTCAACTAGTTCCATAAGTTCTTCGTCATCAACCATATCGGCCTTGTTCATGAAAACAACCATACGAGGTATACCAACCTGGCGACCTAACAAGATGTGCTCACGAGTTTGAGGCATAGGACCATCAGTAGCCGCAACTACTAGGATAGCACCATCCATCTGTGCAGCACCAGTTACCATATTCTTCACGTAATCCGCGTGACCTGGACAGTCAACGTGGGCATAATGACGGTTAGCCGTCTCATACTCTACGTGAGAAGTGTTGATAGTGATACCACGCTCCTTTTCCTCAGGAGCATTGTCGATAGAATCGAAGCTTCTCATTTCTGACAAACCTGCTTTCGCCAAACATGTGGTGATTGCAGCTGTCAATGTTGTTTTTCCGTGGTCAACGTGACCGATGGTACCAATGTTCAAGTGAGGCTTGGTACGTTTGAATGTTTCTTTTGCCATGACTAGCGATTATTAAATATATAAAATAGTGTTAAAGATTCTAATTTATAGAGCCAATGACGGGAATTGAACCCGTGACCTCTTCCTTACCAAGGAAACGCTCTACCGCTGAGCTACATCGGCCTTAAGGCCTTAAAATTTGAGCGAAAGACGGGATTCGAACCCGCGACCCTCAGCTTGGAAGGCTGATGCTCTACCAGCTGAGCTACTTTCGCGATGGTGGGGGGAGCAGGATTCGAACCTGCGAAGGTTTCCCAACGGATTTACAGTCCGTCCTCGTTGGCCGCTTGAGTATCCCCCCGGTTATGCTTAAAAACTATAAAGTTCTCAAGCATATTACTTGAGCCAGTAGTCAGATTCGAACTGACGACCCCGAGATTACAAATCACGTGCTCTGACCAACTGAGCTATACCGGCAAATGTCAAAGATCTTCCGTCTTACAAACGGACTGCAAATGTAGTAAAGAGATTTAAACGTGCAATACTTCTTAAAAAAAAAGTGAAGACTATTTGTCCTCACTTTTTTTCACTCTAAGCAACTCCTTGAGAGTTAATGACTTTCTCTTTGTTTTTCCTTCATTTTTTTTAGTTTTCTTATCAAAACTTCCACTACAATATCAGCAGCTTCCTCAAAAGACTTGCGCTCTTTAGTTACAATGATATCATTTCCAGGAACAGACATTCTGATTTCCACAATTTTATTCTCTCTGTTGTTGTTATTATCAACCTTTAAGAAGACATCAGTGGTGATACTCTTATCAAAGAACTGGGTTGTCTTTTTCAGGCGCTCCTCAATAAAAGCCAATAGCTTTATATCCGCTTTGAAGTTAACTGACTGAATGTTTACTGTCATAGTGCTTGATTTTTATGAACCCTTAGGATGGGCTCTGTTATACACTTTAACGAGCTCCTCAAAAGTACTTGTCGTGTAGACCTGAGTAGAGCTCAGGCTTTCATGCCCCATCAATTCTTTCACTGTGTTGATATCAACGCCTGCGTTTAACAGATGGGTAGCATAGGAATGACGCAAAGTATGAGGGTGCTTGTCAACCACCGTAGTAGCATCATTAAGATAGGACAATACGATATTATAAACAAGACTTGGATAGAGCTTTTTACCTTTACGGGTAAGTAATAAGTGATGTGCGTCAGATTGAAGATGACTTCTTGCCTGATGATAAGTATTGAAGTACCCCTCTATGACCATAGGTAAGGGCAGTTGACGCTCCTTATTCCGTTTTCCAATAATAGTTACCGTACCTCTACTCCAATCGAAATCTGATCCCTTAAGCTCAATAAGCTCAGCCCTTCTCAGTCCAAGACCATAAAGTAATAGTAGCATAAGCTGATTTCGCAATCCCTCAAAGTCCGAGGCAAAGAGCTCATCCCTGGTCAATGATTCCAAATCACGCTCAGGAATACTCATCACTAGTCTTTTTGCGGTTTTCAAACTCCGTATACCACGAACGGGTTGATTCGTATGCCGATTGCTTTTTTCACACCATTTGTAATAGCTGCGAAGTGCACTGAGTGAACGATTAATTGACCGGTTTGAAATACCTGACTTATTTCTCCACACAATAAAACGTTTAACATTACCCTTCTCAGCCTGATGCGGGGAAATATTAAATTCATGATTCAAGAAATCTTCCCAACGATTCAATTCCAGTCCATAGGCATCTATCGTCTTTTCGCTAGCTCTAATTTCAGCACGCATGTATTCAATAAAATACTGGATATCGTCAGACGCCATTGACATAATTGGGATTACTTCAACCATGAAGTTACTAAAACAAAAAAAGCCCAACACAATGTGTTGGGCTTAATAAAATATCTAAATAGTAGTTTATTCTTCCTCTGCGTTGCGCAAATTTTGAATATACGCAGCTTTCATGTTCATGCGGCGCTTAGCTTGTGCTGGTTTCGTATGGTAACGATCAGCGCGAAGCTTACGGACTACACCAATTGAGCTATGTTTTCTTTTATAGCGCTTGAGCGCACGTTCGATGGATTCTCCTTCTTTGACATTAATTACGAGCATAGTGACACCTCCTTTCAAATTATGACCGCGAATGTACATCATTTTTCATTCATTAATATAGAGTTTAAGGAAATTAGTGTCAACCTTTTCAAATTCTTTCCAATTGCAAAGCTCTGGCCATTTCAAGTCACCAAAAGTCTCACGATAGAACGTTATTCGTTTCACCTGGATATAGTTTAATTCAGGGAACTTTAGGAGTTCTTTGAAGTTGCTATTATTCAAACTTAACGTTGGATTAAAATTCTCAACCAATAATCTTCGATCCCATTCCTCTCTCCAGATATTCTTGAGATATGTTGAACTCTTGAGGTGTTCTAAATCTGCTATATACCCATACTTGAGCCTATAGCTTATCATTTGATTCGCCGTCCAAGCACCTATACCTGGAACTGACATCAATTCAATACTGTCTGCCTTGTTGACGTCTACTGGCAGCCATGCCTCCGCTTCTTCCGGTTTAACTAAGAAGGTTGATTGCCTCTTAAAGTCTATTTGATTCTGGCCATCGTAAATCCGTACGAACTCAAATTGACCCAATCTTATCCAAAGGGAATCTTTAAGCATAAGAGGTGATTGGGTTAAATCGTCCAGATCCTTAAAAGACCACGCTCTAGAAATACGATACCACAATCCTTTTTTGGCCGAAGTAGATATGGGAAGCGAATAAACCACTGCACTATCTAATTCGTTGATACTAAGTACACCCTTTTGCTCCCACCACCAAGTCATAAATACCAGCTGGTCATGATATTTTTCTTTTGAGGGGAAAAGAAAAACCGCTCCACTAATTAGCGCAATGGCAATTAACAGAGCGGTTCTTGAAAGTTGATCTATCATTAGCAAAAGGTTTTCTACCAAGCTAATAAGGATCTAATCAGTTGTCATCAGAAGTGAACAACTTAAAATTATTCAGTCCTTCTTTACATCATTGTCAGAATAGGAATCTGACGCCCCACTACTTGGAGCCTTAAGTACTTTTCGGAAAAAATAAATGGTTGCTGTAATGACTGTTCCTTGTGTCAATACGATCATGATTAAAGCTGAAGTAGTCATTTATAGCGCTCTTTTTTTACGTTTATTCGATGCTGCCTTTACCATAGCGACCAAGACAAAGAAACACGTCAGTAAAAAGTACCGACTCATATCTATATAGAACATGTCTGTAAGCACATCATTCTCCCACCAGATCACACCTGTGTCTAGGTGGAATACTTTATTAATAATACTATCCGTCGCCCAAGGCCATCCATTTCCGGAGAGTAGCGAATTCCAGGCTGTGGACCAGTCAGAAAGCTCTCCGTTAAGTGGTTTTATGAGTGAAGTAAAAAGTATGGTACCAATAAACAATGGTGTAACGTACTTAATAATTGGTCTATATATTTTAGGTACTTTCATATCAGCGCCATCATTGATCTCCGCCCAACCTTTATCCATCCCAAAGACCCAGGCGAAGAGAATGACTTCAGCCAGAGCGAACACGACGAGACTTACTGTTCCCGTCCAGTAATCATATTCATCGAATACTCCTTTCTCAAAAAATAATATCGTCGGAAGACCCATAGCAAGTATGGAGACTCCTAATATGATGGCACTTTTGTTTTTTGACCAATTGAACTCATCTTGTACAAATCCCATAAATGGGGTACCCATAGCTAAGGATGAAGTAATACCTGCGAAAAACAGTAAACCAAACCACGCTACTCCTGATATAACGGCAATCACACTACCCCATTGGTCAAACAAGAAAGGCATCGTTTTAAATGCCATCATAAAACCAGCGTTTTCAATGACCCAATCCAATCCTAGATACCCAACAGCGATAGGTATAACGACCGCAGATCCAAGTACGATCTCAACAAAACCATTCATCCAACCTGCAGCCATTGCATTCAATGCGATATCATCCTTTTGCTTTAAGTAGGAACTATAGCAATGTATAGTACCCATACCAACGGAAAGTGTGAAAAATATCTGCCCCGCGGCGGCCAACCATATTTTAGGGTTAGCTAAAGTGGTGAAGTCAGGTTCCCAAAGAAAATTTAACCCTATAAAGGTGGAACAATCATCACAACGGCCAGTAGAACCTGTTGTCCAAGACATTATGGCCAAAAATGCACCAAAAAGAATAAGTAAAGGCATAGCGATTTTAGCTACGGTCTCTATACCAGCACTAAGACCTCTAGAAAGGATATAAATATTAATGGTTAACGTTACTAAAAAAGCCAAAATCGCCCAGACCGGAAAATTTACACCACTTCCTAAATCAACATAATTATTAAAAAAAGTATCGAGTTGGGCTAAATCTAAACCTAAGAAGTCTCCTTTCAAGGACTTTATCGTGTAGGTCAACGTCCATGATTCTATATAGGTGTAATACGCCATGACACCCATATTCGTAAAGATCCCAAAAACACCAAAGTATTTCCAGAACCTCCTCTTGGTCATGTTGTCAAGAATAAATGGCGTGCTGTGATCACCATATCGGCCGCCAAAACGACCCATCGCCCACTCTACCCATAACAGGGGTATCCCCATTAATAGAAAGCTTACTAAATATGGGATAATAAAAGTACCACCACCATTTTGGACCGCTTGAACAGGGAAACGCAAAAAGTTACCTAAACCAACTGCATTTCCTGCCATGGCCAAGATGAGACCAACACGTGATCCCCAAGATTCTGTTGTTTGAGCCATTCCTTATAGGATTGTTAAGAGTGAACATCGAAAATAGAGGAAAGCAATGTCTCTGACAAGTATCCACTTATAATCCTGCTTGTTTAGAAATCAACACCAGTGCTTCGGAGAAAGTATGTGGATTATATCCCAACTCTTTACGCGCTTTTGAAATATCAAAGCCTGTTATAGGAGGTCTTTTTGCCGCTTGATTTAACGTTAAACTACTCACTTTAGTCACTGTGTCCATAGACAGGTTAAAATGATTAGAAACCGCTTCAACCAGCTCGTAAATAGACATGAAATCAGGTCCTGAAATGTTAAATATACCTTGTGCTTGTTGGTCTGCAGACAGCAGTGCACCCTGTGCTAAATCCTCTGCTAAGGTGGGCGTTCTGAATTGGTCATCTACCACGTTTATCGGTTGACCTTTTTCTAAAGCACCTTTGGCCCAGAGAACAATATTACTTCTACTTAAATCTTCTGCCATTCCTATGACTAAGACAGTCCTTAAAATCGACCACGAGCTCAAGTTTTTTATAATATTTTCTGCCTCTAACTTAGTTTCTCCGTAATAACTGATCGGATTGGGAGCCGCCAGCTCTGTATAAGGACCATTTTTACCGTCAAAAATAAAATCTGTAGAGATGTGCACTACATGTGCACCAACCTGAGCAGCAGCTTGAGCTATATTACTGGTTCCGTTCACATTCAAGGCATAGGCCTCCTTTCTCCTTTCTTCGCAGTGGTCAACGTTTGTCATTGCGGCACCATGTATAATTACGTCCGGAGCAAAAGAAGTCACCACCTCCATCACTTGAGTCACAGAGGTAATGTCCATAGACACGTAACTAGCGCTTCCTAAGGCAACTACCCTGTTCTCACCTCTTGCGGTAGCTAGAAATTCATGCTGAGGGTACTTGATGGTCGCAGCGGCTATCTTTTGCCCCAGTAGGCCATTAGATCCCGTAAATAATATTTTCATCTCAGGTTTTGTTATTTAGTTTGGGCGTTGAACCACTTACGCATCGCTTTGATTTGACTATCATTTCCAAGTACATATAGCTTAGAATGCGGTGACACCCTGAATTCTGGTGCTGGATTTACGGTTAAACTTCCATGTTCAGAAATATAACCTATGACGGTGCATCCCGTCGCTTGACGAATATTCAAGTCCTTAATATTGCATGCACTGAACTCCTCTGGCAGCTCATCAATTTGAATTTCTTCAATATTAGTAGCACTCGAACCTCCCATGCTCAAATGGTCTAAAAAGTCCATGACTCCCGGATTCATCAGGTTGTGGGCTAAATGAGCACCTCCTACTAGGTTGGGACTCACCGTATAATTTGCTCCAGCTGATAACAGTTTTTTCTCCGTACTTTCCGTATTTGCCCGAGCACCAATAACCATTTTAGGATTCATTTGACGCGCAGAAATCACTACGAAAAGGTTATCTGTATCAGAAGAAAGCGCAGCAATAAGACTTCGTGCTGCACTCACATTAGCTTTTTCCAGGACTTCATCAAGGGTTGCGTCGCCTAGAATCACATGGCAATCCTTTAGGGATTCCGTATACCTTGCCGCCCTCACTGCATCATTTTCAATAACGACTACCTCAGCACCGTAAGCCCTTAATTTACTGACTACCTGTCTTCCATTACGGCCGATACCGCAGACTACAACATGACCACTTAACTTCTCCACTTTGCGTTTGAGTCTTTTGGTTTTTAAATATTCACGAACACTCCCATCCATAGCCAATTGAGCTAATAAACCCGCACCATAGGCAAAGGTGCCAAAGCTACTGACAATAAGGACTATAGTAAACCAGGTGCCTGCAGTACTTAGCGGCTCAATCTCATTGAACCCCACAGTGCTGACAGTCTGTATCACCATATATAGAGAAGATAACCAACTGAAACCTTCAATATAACGGTACCCTAAAGTTCCTATGGTGAGGATTATTGTAAAAATAGCCAATACCCTTCTCAGGCTGGCAAATGGGTTTCGCATTCCATAAAGGTAGAACGCTGCGCTTCTAAAGCAAGTCTTTTGCTAAGGACTATTTTTTGATCCGGCTCGGATCTTTAGCAGCGAGTCTAGTGTGGTAATTTATTTCTCACCAACCCATATAAGAATGTACCAAGTAACGCAAAAACAAGAACGACAACATATCCAATAAATCCGGCACCGATATTTACCACAATTGGTCCTGGACAAGCGCCACTTAGCGCCCAACCAAGTCCGAAAATAGTTCCACCAATGAGGTATCTGGGAATACTCCAAGACTTAGGCTGTATCACGATAGGTACGCCTGAAATGTCTTTTACATTATACTTTTTTAAATAAGCAGTCATAGGGATACCTAGTCCAACTGCTAAACCAATAATTCCATACATATGAATACTTTGGAACCTGAACATCTCTTGAATTCTGTACCAAGATGCGGCTTCACTCTTAAACATGATGATCCCAAAAAGAATACCCGCAACAATAAATTTCAACTGCTTCATCCGACTAGTAAATTAAAGGGAATAATAAATGTGTCATGACGAGACCTCCAATAAAGAAGCCGACCACTGCCAATAAAGATGCTGGCTGAAGGTTACTAATACCCGAGATTGCATGGCCCGATGTACAACCACCAGCATAGCGGGCGCCAAAACCCACTAATAACCCTCCTGTAGCTAAGACTAAAAAACTCTTTACACTCTGAAGTGCAACCAAACCAAAGTGTTCCTCAGGAACATAACCGTTTGGTTTATTGAAACCTAAGGAGGTTAAATCATTGATTGTATCCTGCGAAATCGCTACAATATAGCCAGGTTCACTTAAGTAATTCGCCGCTAACCAACCTCCAATGCCCGTACCCACCAGGAATAACATATTCCAGCTCTGGGACTTCCAATTGAACTCGAAAAAAGGCACATACTTATCCGCACCGCACATCGTGCACAACGTGCGAAGATTACTTGAAAACCCAAAACTCTTTCCAAATAATAGAAGAAACAGCATGATGATCGCAATAAGCGCTCCACTGATATACCAGGGCCACGGTTGAAGTATGAAGGACATAATTGGTTTTTAAAGCAGTCGACCTAGTAAGGAGCGACTAAAAACGGTTACTAATTAAATTTAGAGTGTTGTTGGGCAGACATAATCTGATACTGGAATACCAGCCGCTTTGATCGCGCCAAACCCACCTACTACATCCACCAGGTTATGAATTCCTCTCGCCTTCAATATCGAAGCAGCGATGACCGACCGGTATCCACCAGCACAATGCACATAGAATTTTCCTTCCGTCGGCAGTTCCGTCATGTGGTTATTAATCAACTCTAGAGAAGCGTGAATGGCATTAGGCACATGTTCACTTTGGTACTCCCCAATTTTCCGGACATCTACAACCACTGGATCAACCAGTTGGTCTAACCCAGAAGCTGAAATTTGCTCCATGGTATCAATTTCTTTTCCAGCGTTACTCCATGATTCAAAACCACCATCCAAAAAACCGATAGTTTGGTCATAACCCACACGAGAGAGACGAGTCAAAACCTCCTGCTCCATTCCTGGGTCCGTAACCAACAATAATTTTTGCTTGATGTCGGGAATCATAGCACCTACCCACATCGCAAAACTTCCCTTAATACCAATAAAAATCGATTGTGGAATAAAACCTTTTGTAAATACGTCTTGATGACGCGTGTCAAGAATAAGAGCTTCAGTTTCGTTTGCTGCTGCATCGAATTCCTCCACACTTAAGGCTCTCATACCACGTTCCATAACAGTGTCGAGGCTTTCATAACCAGTCTTATTTAATCTTACATTCTCCGGGAAATATGCCGGTGGTGCTTGAAGACCATCTGTTACTTCTGCAACAAATTCTTCTATGGTCATGTCTGAACGTAGTGCGTAATTGATTGCTTTTTGCTCACCTATTGTCCCAACCGTTTCCTTTGACATGTTCTTTCCACATGAGGATCCAGCGCCATGTCCTGGATAAACAATAACATCATCGGAAAGTGTCATTATTTTAGTTCTTAGCGACTTATAAAGTGTCTGTGCTAATTTCTCTTGGGTCATGTCCGCAGCCTTTTGAGCAAGATCTGGACGGCCTACGTCTCCTAAAAACAATGTATCACCTGAGAAAATAGCATGATTCTTGCCACTTTCGTTTTTCAAGAGATAAGTTGTAGACTCCATGGTATGGCCTGGGGTATGCAAAACCTCAATTTCTACATCTCCAATTCTCAACCTTTCTCCATCCGTAGCAATCTTACAATCAAACGTTGGGTTGGCTAAGGGACCAAAAATAATTGTAGCCCCTGTCTTCTTTGCTAAATCAAGATGGCCTGAAACGAAGTCAGCATGGAAATGCGTCTCAAGGATGTATTTAATTTTAACACCGTCTTTTTCTGCACGCTCTAAATAAGGGCCTACTTCGCGAAGTGGGTCAATAACCACCGCTTCACCCGCAGATGCAATATAATAAGCTCCCTGAGCCAAACAACCTGTATAAATCTGTTCTACAATCATCCTAAATCTGTTTTAATATTATATAAACCGCCATGGCTAATACGAACCATCCAAAACCCTTTTTAAGTTTCGAACCGTCAATGAATCTTGTTAAGTAAATTCCTACAAAAATACCACCTATCGCAATAGCAGAGATGGTCAATAGCAATGTCCAATCAATGATTAGATCGGGACGATCTAAATCACCCTTGAATCCAATTAAACTCTTGAACGCAATGATGAGTAAAGATGTTCCCACCGCCTTTTTCATTGGCAATTTAGCAAAGAGTACCAACGCTGGAATGATTAAAAATCCTCCTCCTGCTCCTACGATACCAGTTAACACTCCTACCAACAAACCTTCTATGATAATTGCAGGATAATTGAAAACTGGCTTTTTAGCTAACTCAATTTCGTCTTTGGGACTACGAATCATACTGACGGCAGCCGCCAACATAATAAGGGCAAAAAACACCATGATTGCAGTGTCTTTAGAAAGCGTCATTAACTCGGTACTGAAAACTGGATCTGGAATAGATGGAACAAGAAAACGCCTCGTCAAATAAACTGCTATAAAGGCCGGTACCGCAAAAACTACGGCGGTCTTGTATTCAATTTGACCCAATGATGCATTTCTAATAGCACCTACTAAAGCTGTAATTCCTACGATAAACAAAGAATACGCAGTACTCATTTCAGGCGTAATATCAAATAGGTAAACCAGTACAGGTACCGTTAAAACGCTACCCCCACCGCCAATTAAGCCCAACGAGATGCCAATAAATATTGACGCTATATAACCGATTACTTCCATGACCTTTATTTAAGGAGGTGAAGTTAAGTCTGGACTAAGGTATCGAGTGTGACACAACACACACTAGAATAGTATGATCTCCATTTCACGTTGAAGCTCCTCCGCTGCAATTTTCGCTACTTCAGCAAAATCTCTAGCACTACTCTTATAAATTATTCCTCTTGTTGAATTCACTAAAACACCATAGTCCTTATTGGTAGCTTTAGTAAGTACCTCTCTAAGCGATCCTCCTTGCGCACCTACTCCAGGCACCAAAAAAAACGAATCTGGGGCGGCAGCTCTTACGCGTTCCAAATATTCCGTTTTAGTAGCGCCAAGCACGAACATGAGCTGGTCAGGAGTCGCCCATTCTTGAGCAGTTTTAACTACTTGCTCAAAAAGCGCCACACCCTCTTTATTTTCTATGAGCTGAAAATCTAGTGCACCCTGGTTTGAAGTAAGTACTAGTAAAATAACCCATTTATCTTCATAGGCCAAAAAAGGGGTAACACTGTCACTCCCCATATAGGGTGCTACGGTAACACTGTCAAATTCGAAAGCGTTAAAATAAGCCTCGGCATACATTTTTGATGTATTTCCTATATCGCCACGTTTGGCATCAGCTATGGTAAATACTTCTGGATAATTTGAGTTTAAATATTGGATGGTTTTCTCGAGAGACTGCCATCCCGCCACTCCCATACTTTCATAGAAGGCGATATTAGGCTTATAAGCAACAGCATAATCAACCGTTGCATCAATTATAGCCTTGTTGAACTCGAAAACAGGATCTTCCATTTCCAACAAGTGTGCAGGTATCTTCTTGATATCGGTATCTAAACCAACACAAAGAACACTTCGTTTACTTTTGATCTGTTGAATAAGTTGAGCTCTAGTCATAATTAAATGATGTCATTTCCTTCCTTCATTTTCTCGGCATTTTCAGCCATGTGAAGTTCATCAATAAATCGCTGTATATCACCACCGATAACATCTGTTAAATTGTAGGTCGTTAAACCAATTCTGTGATCAGTTACCCTACCCTGAGGATAGTTATAGGTTCTGATTTTTGCGGATCGATCTCCGGTGCTCACCATGGTCTTTCGCTGGGCAGCTTGTTCAGCTTGCTTCTTTTTAAACTCCATATCGAACATACGAGATCTAAGAACTTTTAATGCTTGCTCGTAATTCTTATGCTGGGATCTTCCGTCTTGACATTCCACTACAATACCAGTAGGTAAGTGAGTCAACCTGACCGCACTCTCTGTTTTATTCACATGCTGACCACCAGCTCCCTGGGATCTATAGGTGTCTTTCTTCACATCTTTCATGTCCAAATCAACATCTACCTCTTCAGCCTCAGGCAAAACAACCACAGAAGCCGCAGAAGTGTGTACACGACCTTGACTTTCCGTAGCGGGAACTCGTTGAACACGATGGACACCACTTTCATATTTTAATATGCCATATACGGATTCACCCGTAACTTCAAAAGAAACCTCTTTGAAACCACCGGCGGTACCATCGTTCATGGTAATTATTTCTATTTTCCACTTGCGTTGTTCAATATAACGTTGGTACATACGGAACAAGTCACCAGCAAAAATAGCCCCCTCGTCACCACCTGCACCCTGTCGTATTTCCACAAGGGCATTTTTATCATCTGCAGGATCCTTAGGTAGAAGCAGAACTTTAACCTCGTCTTCTAAGGAAACAAACATAGGAAGCAACTCATCGAGTTCCATCTTCGCCATCTCGCGAAAATCAGGATCCTTTTCCTCTTTTAAGACGAGCTTAGCCTCATTAATCCTGCTTGACAACTCGATATAATTCGCACGAATTTCAACCAGCGGCTTCAAGCTCTTATATTCGCGATTCAATGATACGTAGCGCTGGTTATCATTAATAACGTCCGGCTGAATAATCAAATCAGTGACTTCGTTGAAGCGTTGTAATATAACGTTTAGCTTATCCAGCATTATTTAGAATACTTAAATGACCCGAATTCACTTTCAATGGTCAATGATTTTCCTGATCCATCTTCAACCCTACCTACGATCTGAGCGGCTACACCGAAACTTTCGCTGATTTCTATGATTTCTTGCGCTATAGATGGGTGAACATATAACTCCATTCGATGCCCCATGTTAAATACTTGGTACATTTCTTCCCAAGAAGTTCCACTCTGCTCTTGAATCATTTTGAACAATGGCGGGATTGGAAACAAGTTGTCTTTAACAACATGGCCTTTGCCTAAAAAATGAAGAATCTTGGTCTGGGCTCCACCTGAACAGTGGACCATCCCATCAATTCGACCTTTATATAGATCTAAAATCCGTTTAATTATAGGTGCATAGGTCCTTGTTGGACTCAATACCAACTTACCGGCATCGAGAATTGTATCCGTTACCCCTGTCAGAGACTTAGAACCCGTATAAACCAAATTCTCAGGAACGGCTGGATCAAAACTCTCTGGGTATTTATGGGCCAAATCTTTGCCGAAGACATCATGTCTAGCGCTAGTTAAGCCGTTAGATCCCATACCGCCGTTATATTCGGACTCGTAAGTAGCTTGACCAAAAGATGCCAAACCTACAATAACGTTGCCTTCTTTGATATTTGCATTGTCCACAACATCGCTGCGCTTTAAGCGGGCAACAACTGTGCTATCGACGATAATAGTGCGTACCAGGTCTCCTACATCTGCTGTTTCTCCTCCTGTACTCTTAATGTCAATTCCAAATTTGCGATATTCTTCTAAAAGCTCCTCCGTACCACCTATAATAGCACTTAATACTTCGCCCGGAATAAGTCCCTTATTTCTACCAATGGTAGAGCTGAGCATTATGTTATCTGTTGCACCTACGCACAAGAGATCATCAATGTTCATGATAAGCGCATCCTGGGCGATGCCCTTCCAAACACTAATATCTCCGGTTTCCTTCCAATACATATACGCCAAGGAACTCTTTGTGCCAGCACCATCTGCATGCATCACAAGACAATAATCTTGGTCACCCGTCAAATAATCTGGTACAATCTTACAAAAAGCCTGCGGAAACAAACCTTTGTCTATATGTTTAATGGCGTTGTGAACGTCCTCCTTTTGTGCACTTACACCACGTCCCGCGTAGCGGTCTACATTGTTACTCATGCTGTAAAAATAACGAGAAAGCGCGCACGGGTAACCCGTGCGCGCTTCTCTTTTTATAAAGTAATGATTTACCTAATTTGAATCCAAGAACCAATGATTAAGTCCTTATCATTCTTAAAGCCATTTAACTCACGAATATCCTTAAGTCCTGAGCCTGTCTTTTTAGCAATAGTTCTTAATAAGTCACCACGCTGAACTTGGTAATGGTTTTCATCAAAAGACTTATAGTCACCATTCTTAGTAACTTTAATGACCATACCTGGTAAAGGACGAGCACCGCGAAGGCCTGCGTTAAGCTTTTTCAACTCAACCACATTCATTCCGTTGGCCATAGCAATCTTACCTAAGGAGCGGTCCTTTGCACTTAAAGTGATCGTTTGTCCAATCGGATTTTCATCTTTCTTGGTAGAAGTAAGTGCTCCACCTTCCTCTGAAACTTCAATAACCGACGGTACATAATCATCAGACAATACTTTAAAATCGGTACGACGGTTGATCTGGTTAGCGACCTCCTGATTGTCAGCAGATAACGATTTAATGTATCGCTCCGTCATTACATCATTTCCCTTGAACTTGTCAGCACCCAAACCTGTATAGCCTTGTGGTATAGTAAATGGCTCTTTTTCGCCCATACCAACAGCTGTCAAACGCTGGGATGAAATACCCTTCAATATGAGGTAGTCCACACAACTTTGAGCACGCGCGAGAGACAACACATCATTTTTAACGTCAGTATCACGATAATCCGTGTGTGAACGAAGTCCGATAGTGATCGTTGGATTTCTATTTAAAATACTGTAAACAGTGTCGAGAGCTACTTTACTTTCCTCACGCAATTCTGATTTTGCTAAATCAAAGAATACATTAGGCAAAACAATAGGCACTTCAATAGGGTCCATTGTCAAGGTTAGTGAAAAAGATTTTACATACTCACGGTTCTCTTTGACCTTCGAGTAATCAGAAAGACTTAGCCCTTGAGTGGAAATATCATCTATGGCATTCAAGAACTTCTTACGGCTCATGTTAAATTTATAAGATTTGTCTTCTAGTATATTTCCCTTAGGAATACTAAATCTTCCAGATGCATCCGTCGTAACAACGAAACTATTTCCTGATTTATCGCTCACCTCAATAGTCACCTCTTTAACAGGTTTTCCGTTTTTACTACTTACAACGGTGCCTTGAACTTCGAATTGTTTTGACCATTCTGTTACATACCAAATATCGTGCTCTCCTCTAGTTCCTTTTCTATTAGAGATTACAAAACCTTTTTTAGTATCATCTCCTGGAGTCCAACGTAATGCTATGTCATCTCCTTCAGAGTTAATAGGGCTTAGCATGTTTTCTACATCACCAATCGCCATACCATTATCATCTAACTTCACTCTAAAGCAGTCAAAACCACCCATTCCAGCTCGGCCATTTGATGAGAAATATAAATACCCATCTCCATGAATAAACGGATAAAGCTCGTCACCGCGTGTGTTGATATTTAACGACTCCGGAGTCTTCCATTCGCGAGCTCTGCGATCGTACGTAGTCATGTAAATATCCTTACCTCCTTTACCACCTGATAATTCGCCAGCGAAATACAGAATGTTATCATCAGCACTTAACGCTGGGTGTCCAATAGATGCTCCACTGTCCAGAGCGATCACCACAGGCTCAGGATTAGCCCAGTCCTGTCCCACTTTCTTCGTAGTGTAGATGGCACAACCCATTTTCTCGTTTTTCACCTGTAGACATTTCGTGAAATACATGGTTTTTCCTCGAGAATCAAAAGTCACTACACCTTCATGATCTTTCGTATTGATCACATCACTCATGGGTTCGATATTACCCCAAACGATGTCGTCGTTTGCATTGGCTTCTTTTCCCTTTTTCTTTTTCGATCCTTTTTTCGCTTGACCTTCAATAATAAACATGTCAGAGAAACGCTGTCCTGTCCAACCATCTTGTTTTCTGCCGGTGGCATCATCACGCATGGAGGAGATCATTAAGGTCAATTCTTCTTTACCTCTTTTCCCAGCATAGGAAATGGCATAATCAGATTTTTTAGAATTTAAGGCCTTCGCGTTATCGAGCGCAAACAATGATCCTTGATCGGACCATTTCACTGCTTGCTGACAGCTCAAAATTCCTGTTTCAGCTCTTGAATCTGAAGGAATCAATTTTTTATACTCCTCAAAAGCAACTATCGCATCTTCGTATTCCCCTTGACACTGAAGCATCTCCGCATATCCAAGTCCTGAAAGAGCTCCAAAACCTAGTTTTTGAGCTCTTAAATAATAGCTCGCAGCTCGCTTACATTGACCAGTAAACCGGTAGCATTCTGCCATATTATAAGAAATCCGTTGTTTTTGATCGCGTGATTTCTCTTTAGAATATGCTTTAGCATATGCTTCTACAGCTACAGTGTACTCCTTAGCATCGAAGTACTCATCTGCACGTTTAGTGGTCTTATGTAACGCGGTCTCAATATCCTCAATAGGAGCTACTTGAGCACTAGATAATACAGGTATAATGAATATGGCCAGGGCCAGTATTTGATAAAATCTTTTTTGCATGAGAATTGTTATCACGAGAGTTTAAGCATCCCCAATATAGCCAAAATAAAAAAAAGAAACCCCGCAAAGGCAGGGTTTCTATTTAACAAAATCGAGATCATGAATATGACTATCTCGTGTAAAGCATTTCACGGAATTTAGGTAATGGCCACTGCTCATCGTCTATCATCAATTCAAGCTTGTCACTTTCATAACGAATCACTTCAAAATAAGGCTTAACATGATCGTGATAGGCAATGGCTCTATCACGCATGTCCTCCATTAAATTGGCTTTTTTACGCTCTTGTACCATGGCTTCCTTCGACCCAAGTATTTGTGAAATTCTAGCTGAAATGTCTTTAATCATTTCCAGCTGCTCTTTCGCGACACGATTAAAGGTGTCAGCGTCCATGATGTCTTTTAATCGCTGAACATTATCAATCAATGTATTCTGGTACTTGATCGCAGTAGGCACAATATGATTACCGGCTAAATCACCCAGCACCCTAGATTCAATTTGAATTTTCATGAAATAGGATTCTAAAAGAATCTCATGACGGGCTTCTGCTTCTCTATTTGACATAACACCTAAATGCTTGAAAAGAGACAACGACTCCGCACTTACATAAGCATCTAAAGCACGAGGTGTACTGGGCTCATTAGTCAAACCCCGTTTTGCAGCTTCTTCTTTCCAGGCATCTCCATATCCATCCCCTTCAAAACGAATAGCCTTACTTTCCTTGATGTAACGTTTAAGAATGCTGAAAATAGCTTCATCCTTCTTTAACCCCTCATTATCGATTAGAGCATCAACATCGATTTTAAATTCAATCAACTGCTGCGCCATTGCTGAATTAAGTACCGTCATAGGTTGGGCGCAATTACTCGCTGAACCTGCTGCACGTAATTCAAATTTATTTCCTGTAAAAGCAAATGGCGAAGTGCGGTTACGATCGGTATTGTCCAAAAGGACATCTGGAATTTTACCTACGACGTTTAATTTGAGGTCCGTCTTCTGATCTGGAGTCATCTTTCCTCCTTCAATATTTTCTAACTGATCAAGAACTCTACTGAGTTGAGTACCAATGAATACTGATATTATAGCAGGCGGAGCCTCATTAGCTCCCAGACGATGCTCGTTTCCAGCAGATCCTATAGAAGCTCTAATTAAATCTGCATGTCTATGAACAGCCTTTATACTATTAACAAAGAACGTCAAGAACATCAAATTACTCATAGGTGTAGACCCAGGAGCTAATAAATTCACTCCAGTATTCGTTGCTAAAGACCAGTTGTTATGTTTTCCAGAGCCATTAATATTTGCAAAGGGCTTTTCGTGCAGTAATACGCGGAAATCATGACGACGTGACACTTTTTCCATGAGGTCCATAAACAGTGAATTATGATCAACAGCTACGTTTGCTTCCTCAAAAACAGGCGCAAATTCGTACTGAGCAGGCGCTACTTCGTTATGACGAGTTTTCACCGGAATCCCTAGAATACGACTTTCATATTCCAATTCCTTCATAAACTCAATAGCACGCTCGGGTATAGATCCAAAGTAATGATCATCCAACTGCTGACCTTTCGCCGGAGCATGTCCCACTAGGGCACGTCCCGCAAGCATTAGATCAGGTCTTGCATGAAAGTACGCCTCATCAACAAGGAAATATTCTTGCTCCCATCCTAGAGTGGCGTTTACTTTGGTTACATTTTTATCAAAGTACTTACAGACAGCCGTTGAAGCACTATCTACAGCCTGTAGCGCTCTTAACAAGGGTGTTTTATAATCTAATGCCTCCCCTGTATAGGATACAAATACAGTTGGGATACAAAGGGTACTGCCGAAAACGAATGCGGGAGACGTGGGGTCCCATGCCGTATATCCACGAGCCTCAAAAGTATTTCTTATTCCACCGTTAGGGAATGATGACGCATCAGGTTCTTGCTGAACCAACATTCCTCCTGAAAACTTCTCCATAGCCTCTCCGTTACCCGTAGGCTCAAAGAAAGAATCATGCTTTTCAGCTGTAGAACCTGTTAATGGTTGGAACCAGTGGGTATAATGTGTTGCACCCAAATTAAGAGCCCACGCTTTCATTCCAGAGGCGACTTGATCCGCTACTCCTCTAGAAATTTTGCTTCCATTTTCCATAGCATCGACGACCGCCTTAAACGCCTCAGAAGTCATATACTCGCGCATTGCTTTTATATTGAATACATGAGATCCAAAATACTCTGATACACGAGCCTCAGGCGCTTTAAAGTTGTTAGGCTTGCGGCCCATCGTTTGTTCTAACGCAAGGAATCTTACCGTTGGCATATGATT
>Ga0209482_1000162_pt1 | contig 57406 bp, 70 predicted proteins | sample CoawatmetaG10DNA_FD_187512 | JGI IMG/M metagenome (GOLD analysis project Ga0209482, IMG submission 187512) | Marine microbial communities from the West Antarctic Peninsula - Coastal water metaG104-DNA (SPAdes) (version 2) | ecosystem: Environmental > Aquatic > Marine > Coastal ...
AGACCTTGCACAAGATCAAAGACAAATCTCACTCTTTAGAAGTTTCAACTAAGTCTTTTTGTTTCAGCAATCGTAATGGTTGCTGTTTCATAAACACTTAACCTATATCTAGAAAGGATATATTATGTTTATAGTAACTACACAGACTTTAGAGAACTACGGCGCTGTAGATTCAGATGGTAAGTTCGAAAACGGTAACGCATATTGGAAGTTCAAGGGTGGTAACTACTACCAAGTTGAGGACTTGGATCGTCCACAGGACGCAATGGCATTCGTAGCCGCATTGCTCATGGGGGAGAACGACCTAGTAAACAAAGAGTTTCCACAAGAAGTGGTAAGGTTCACCCAGTGGATAGATGACCAGCCAGACGATGCAGGCGAGGAGCACTCCATCAGGGATTATTACCTATCAGTGGTCAAGAGAGTGTCACCCAAATGGTATCAAACCGGATACTATATTGAAACAGGTGACGATGGTTGCTCTTCCATAAACACTTAAGTCTTTTTGCTTCAGCAATCGTAATGGTTGCTGTTTCATAAACACTTAACCTATATCTTGAAAGGATATATTATGACTAAACTACTAAAGTCTGCACGGATAAATGCTTACCATGCTTTTATTGCTGCTTACAAAACTAAACTTAAAGCCGAAGATGCGACTCATGATGATGATGCTGATTACGATGAAGCCTTTGATGCTTATGAGAATGCTGAGAATGCTTTACAAACTGCTTCCGATACTTATAATGCTAGTCTGGATGCTTATGAAGATGATGTTATGTACAAACATGAACGTGGTCGTTACAATGAGCGTGCAACTGATGATCAATACTGGTTCAATCTGGCGTACAGCGGGTTCTCATGTTATGTCTGGACCGAAGAACCAGTAAACACTGACTTCACGATGTCAGTAACTAAACCATTCTCCTTCAAGGATGATGAAACCTTCAACCTGTCATACCACACTGGACCAAAGAAAATCCCAGACATAATATTAGGTTGGGAAAATGCTGGTTATGTGGTGACCGCTATTGATGAAAGGATATACAATGGCCGATAACGAAATAGTACGTGAAACATTCCATGAGCTGTACAAAGAAAATCAGCTCTTCTATACAGGAACATACGTAGAGTGTCTAGCAATACTAACAGAGTCTATGGATGATGACATAGCTCAAATATTTAAAGTAACAATCAAAGAGGAGGAATTGATGAAAATTACTGTTGGTAAACCTAAGCGTTGGGATAAGTCTCAAGTCCTAGAATTGTTTGATAACTCACCTGATCTAACGTTAGGAGAACTATCTTATAGGTCTAAGTGGACAGTCAGAGAAATTCTAAACGTCTTAACTGAAGATCTGGATGGCGGTGATAACTGGACCGAAGAAGAAGTAGAGTCTGCTGAAGAATACGTTGCGTTCAGAGTAGAATATTCTAAAGAATACGCTGAGGTTGAGATGTTGGATAAACATGGCAGTGGTAACTACGCAGATGATACAGCTTTAGAGGAGGCTGATCTATGGCATCAGTAAGAATAGGACTGGATGGTGGGTACGAGGTATCCATCATTCAAGATGGTAATAAAAGAGTCGAATGTGCTCTTATAAACCCAGAGGGTGATATAACACCATTCTCTTCACAACTCTACCAAGAGCCAGAGGATGTTCATCGTGGACTTACTATAACTAAACTCATATCCCTACTGTCTAGGGCTAACAACTATGCATTGGAAGGATCATTTAAATGCAACAGATAACAAAACACAAAGCCATAGAAACAACTATGCGCAAATACCCAGCTATGGATAAAGCCACAGCAACTCACTATGTCGAAGAGGTACTAGGGTACTTCAAAGATTAACATACATAGATCTGAGGGATTTCACTAAGAGATCCCTCTAACCTATAGATGTAACAAAGGAGAAACTAATGTTGACTAATGTAATAGCAGTTGTGTTACTAGTTGTAACCATTGCATGTCTGGTATGGTACGCCCATAGCTGGTACAAAGTAATGGTGGACTATGATGTTGACTAGCAGAACAATCTCAGCTCCCATTCAGAAAAGCATATCGGTAGTACTGATGCTGTTATCTTTGGGAGTTATTCTAGTATCCATCTCAGGATTCTTACAATCAACTAGTGTACATGATGCAGCGCACGACCAAAGACACGCTATGTCATTCCCCTGCCACTAAAAGTAATCGACCCACAGGGGGTCAATTTAAAAAGAGGGATACTCTCTCATAACCCACGTAAAGGAAATATAATGATTACTCTTTCTAAACCACGGAACTTCATGATCACTAACGCCGAAGCCTATTACCCTAAGCTGGAAACACCTCAGATTGGTAAAGGCACAGTCAATGGTCGGCCTTTCACTACACCATTGCAGTTTGAAATTCAGCTACGAGCTAAAGACGCAGCCACTCTACAGCTATGGAAAGATAACCATCTGCCTGTGAGAGAGAACAAAGACGGTGTGTCTAGCTTAACCATTCGACGCCGTGCTCTAAAAGCAGATGGCAGCGACAATGGTAAGCCTCGTGTAGTTGGTAACGATAAGCAACCAATGGACGCTAAAATCATTGGCAATGGTTCAACAGTTAATGTTATCGTATGGCAAGCGCCTTATGGTGACAATAACGAATCAATATTCAATTCTCTCACAGCTGTACAAGTGACTGAGCTTATTGAATACAGCGGCAGTGACATCGACTTTGATGTGCTTGGTGAAATGTCACCTACTGTTTCTGGTGAGAAAGATGAAGACTTAGAGGCAATGTTCTAATGTCAGTTTTCTTACTAGCATGTGCTAATCTCTATTTAGTTATGGTGTTTAGTATCGCAGCGGTGGAGATTACATCTGATGTGATCATCCACTTAGCTCCACAGGAATCAATCGCTGTTGAAACTATAGACCCGATGAATCCTAATTCAATTCCAGATGCATAACTCCAAGGAATCCGACCACAGGGGCCGGATTTAAAAAGATAATCCCTGTCCATAACTGGATATTTGCTTATAATCATAAAGATAGCTAATTAAGATTATCAAAACACCTAAGTATGTGTATAAACTACTTACATAATTCTAATACAACACTAAGATGTGTTGTCTGTTCCAACTGTTGAGTTTGGGTTCTTTAATCCTTTCAAGCTCAAGCTCCGGTTGGAACAACTAATACAAGTGACTCCGATCCGAACTCCTTGCTGAAGTTCTCGTTGAAGTCCTTGTACCCCTGACTGTTGAGATTCAGTGACCCTTAAAGTCGCGCGGTGATCTCCAGTCAGGGTTCAAAGTTTTTAAATAGAATCCCTTACGGGATGCTGTTTTTAATAGGAGTCTCTAAAACCCAGAGGTTTTAAAGATTCCTAAGAGATCCTAATGGATCTCGTTTAGGATTCCTCCAGGAATCCTTAGTGACCCTAAGGGGTCACTGTGATTTTTGGATGGTCCGACAAGACTTTTTCAAACAAGAGGCATTTAAAAATATCTATTTTATTCGGTGTGTGGATAGTTGGTTACATTACGGTTGCAACTACCAGAAAAACAACTTAACTAAAATTAGTCATGAAAGGCTATAACAATGACAACAGTAAATCCAATCGGTCGTAACAACTTGCAATTTCGTCGTGTAACAAAACGTTATGGTAAGCCAGTAGGTTCATTCTCAGGTCACCAAGGTTACCTCTCAGTAGCTCGTGATGTTGAGACAGGTCAGTTTGTGTCCCGTTCTAAACTATCAGAATCTACAATAGATCGTATTCGTAAAGTTATCAAAGTACGTGGCTTCAACAAATAGGAGAATTAGAAATTGGATAAAGCAAATATCTTTTGGACAGCAGAAGGGGAAGTGGTTATAGAAATTATGGAAAGAGCATTGATACTATCACGTGTAGAAGCAGAGGTACTGTTCACAGACCTAGGTCACACACTCAGAGATATGCACGACTGTATGGACAATAACGCAGAGGACACTGGTGAACAACCAGATGGCTGATATACTCCCATTCAAATTAAAACCAATCGGTCTTGATGGTGCAAAAATGAAAGAAGATACCTTCAGACGAGTAGATGAATTATTCAACATAACTATGTGGATAGGCACAGACGAACAATACGAGATAGACATGTTTAGCAACGAAGATTACTCTGATCAAGAAATCTTTGAAGGAATAGAATGTCTATATGCTAAATTCGGAATTGAACATGGGTTCTTTTCAGAAGAAGAAGACTAACCTTAAAGGGGAAGAGTTATGATCTCAGAAGTATATTATAATCTAAGAAAGAAACTCTTCTCCATTAAGCAGAAGGGTAAAGTAAAATACCACAACGATAACGTAGTAATATACAAGGCTAAATTTGTAGTGCAAAACGGTGGTAGGTTACGTGTGTTACGTACAAAACAGAAGAATGTCCATGCATTTGTTCGTGGACAATTCGTAGGTAATGTCTGTCTTGACTTTGATGGTGAAATGAAAAGGGCCTTCTATAATCCATACATCTTAAAGCAATTCATAGAGTTTGATAGTTTATTAGAAGATGAACACAAACCTGTAGTGGAAGCAGAATACGCATGGTTAACAATGAATGAAGGTTATCCTGTAATAAAATACATCCCATATGAAAGCAAAGCACATGACAAAACCAGCAGTACACATCTCAATAATGACAGGTAAACTCCAAGGTCTAAAAGCAATCAGTACAAACACCAAGACAAATGAGTACTGCATAGATCAACACAAGAAAGCCATAGACAATAAGACAGATAATATATGCGGAGATTGTTACAGCCACAAAATGCTAGATGGTTTCCGTAAGAACATGGCACCTGCCCTTCAAAGAAACAGTGACATCCTATCATCAAGACCATTAGAACCACATGAGATACCAAGGATTATAGACAGCATCTTCAGATTCAATGCGCATGGTGAGATAATAAACATGCAACACTTAGATAATCTGATGCGTATAGTTCTAGATAATCCTTGGTGTCGCTTTGCCTTGTGGACTAAACGAACAGACTTTGTATTCCGCTGGATGAAAACATATGGTAAACCAAAGAACCTAAATCTAATCTATAGTAACCCTAAGAAAAGTATGATTATGTCAAAGCCTCCTAGGTACTTTGATAAAACATTCAACAATGTCTTAACCGATGAGTTCACAGAGCGACAGAACTGCACTGGTCAAAAGTGTCAAGACTGTCGTTTATGCTATGAAATCAATGATGTAGATACAATTGTAGAAAAAGTAAAGAAATACTAATGGAAAATAAAATAGACAACTCAGATGTAATAGCACTAGCTGCTGAAATTACAGAATACATAGTTTACGAACTGGTGTATGGTGGACCAATAAAAATTCAAGAAGAGAATGGTGATGAACGTTATACAGACGAAGCACAAGAAGTATTCAATGATCACTATGGTGAAATAAAAGACATTATAGAGAAAGGGCTAGGACTGTCAGAACCAGAGAAACCAGAGCAAGAATCTATACAAGATCTTCTTAATAAATTAACCTTAAAAAACTACTTAAAGGGATAACCATGACAATCTATATGAATCAATACCAAGATAAAGCTAAAGAAACTGCAATTTTCCCACAAAGACAAGGGATTACCTACTTGGCATTAGGTTTATGTGGAGAAGCTGGGGAAGTTGCAAATAAAATAAAGAAATGTATACGTGATGGTGCATCATATGATGGCATTGCAGCAGAACTCGGAGATGTACTCTGGTATGTCGCAGTACTTGCAGAATACCTCGGAGAAGACCTAAACACAATTGCAGCAGGTAACCTTAAGAAACTAAGTGACCGTGCCTCTAAGGGTACTCTACAGGGCTCAGGTGATAACAGATGATGCTACTAGCCTTTCTGGCCTGCATCCTCATAGTTCTCATGGCAGCAATGATGAAATGACTAAAAACATTGTAATAAGTTTGTACGACTTCACAGGTGAAGCACTCAAACCTTGGGCAGCAGCAGGTTACACTTGCTATGCCTTCGATATACAGCATGACCCACATGAAACAACAACTAGATATTCTCAGATTAATGCTAAAGGTTCTATTGAGTACGTACACGCTGATCTACATAACCCTGAAACCTTAAACAATATTCAAAACTATTTTGTCTACGAGAATGTAGTATTCGGCATGGCCTTCCCAGTATGCACTGACATGGCTGTATCTGGTGCGGCTCACTTCAAGCGTAAGGCAGAGGCAAACCCAAACTTTCAGATTGAGGCAGTAAGTCATGCCAAGGAATGTGCCAAGTTATTTAACAGTATGCGTATTCCATACTTTATAGAAAACCCTGTCAGTGTACTGGCAACCAAATGGCGTAAGCCTGACTATAGATTTCATCCTTACGAGTATGGTGGATACATACCTGACAATCAAGCAGAGCACCCACGCTGGCCTGAATACATAGCAGCCAAAGATGCGTATCATAAAAAGACATGCCTGTGGACAGGAGGAGACTTCATTATGCCTCCAACTTTACCAGTAGAACCTGAGGAAGGACACAGCAGACAGCACAGGAAGCTGGGTGGTAAGTCACAACGTACCAAAGATATACGCTCAGCCACACCACGTGGCTTTGCTATAGCAATCTATGAGATAAATAGAGAGGACTGGTGTACATAATAATGCCATTCACAATAGAGGAAAAACCTTGGACCACTGAGATAGTTATCATGGATGATTCAGGAGATGATATTGACCTCGCAATAATCATAGAAAACGTAGGGGAATACGAAGGCTATGTATCTATGAGACAATTCAATGAAGACATAGGATGTTATGATGTAATAACCATGTCACCCTTAATGTTCAAAGATCTTATGAAATCCTTTGATTCCCCAGAGGGTTTCCACGGACTTCTATGGAAATAAAAAAAAGAACCCAGAGACTCTCACAGAGAATCTTTGGGTTCTTATAATTTTTCAATAACCGACAAGCCGCACTAACTTGTTTTTTTGTAAACCGACAAGCCGCACTGGCATTTTCTTTCAGGTTCTATCAGAACCTCACACTATCCTAAGTGCTCGTATCTTGCTGTCGAGTTCTTCATCAGATAAACTCTCAGCGCCTATCTCCTCAATCTGAAGCTCCCTACGCTGTAGCTTAGGCTGCTCATACTCTGCAATCTTTGATGCAAGATCACTAGCAGTATCAAAGTCTTCTTTGTCTAAAGATTTAAACATAAGTATCTTTAAGACATCTAGAGAGTTCATATCGATATGGTCTAGTACATCTTCTTTGTACTGACGCCAATCTTTCATGCTCATCTTTAAGGCTTCTCTAGCATCTCTTGCTGCTTTACGAGAAGCTGCTGATTTCAATTGCATCTCCTTAGCATTTTCTTTAGTGAATGAAGGTGCTAAATTTTTAAGGCTGTTTGGATGAACCTCTCTAGTCATAGTAATTACCTCTTATTATACTTTATTAATCCGACCACGGGGGTCGGATTTTAGAAGAGGAATAACTCTCTTCTCTATAAGGAACTTAAAGAAAGGGCATAAAATGTCAGATATTATTAACAATCCTACACACTACACAAAGTACAAAATACAACCTATCACATTTATCATGGAGAATGACTTACCATTTCATGTAGGTAACATTATTAAATATGTTATGAGAGCTGGTCATAAGATCTATGAGGGTGAGGACGGGGTTGGATCAGAGATAACAGACCTACGTAAAGTCATCAGGTATGCAGAGATACGTATTGAACAACTTGATAAAAACATGAAGGACTATATCTAATGGGTAAATATAAAAACATAGAGACAAACATAGATGAAATCATAAGGCTTACATACCTACTGGGAGACTTCAGTACCCACAAAGAGTTCACTGAGATTGTCTATGCTAAATGCTTGGACCAAAACATACCCTCAGCAAACATCAATTATGCAGATAAACGAATAGGAGAAGTACTAGGTGACCTTATATAATAAAATAAAAGAAACTTTACGTAAACGTGTGAACATGAATCAGACAATCAATCAACTTCACAACCTATCTGATACAGAACTAAAAGACATTGGTATATATCGTGGTCAAATTGAGGAGATAGCTAGGGGTATTATCGATTTCCACCGGACAGTACGAGATGGAAACCTATTAACTTCACCTGATAAAGACGAGGAATAAATAATGACAGCACTATGGGTACTCCTTTGGCTACAAGTAGAAACACCAGTGGGTGTCAACTACTTTCAATTAGGATCTTATGAGAGCTTACAGAAATGTAACTCTGCATTAGAAAGGGGTAAGGTTATGATAACAACTATAGACACTCAGGTAGTGTGTGTGGAGATTGGAGTAAACTCGGATGATTAATGTAACATTCATAGATAGTATGGGTACTGACCTATCTGTAGTAAATGCAGCGCGCACAAGTTTTGGGAAAAAGAGCCAATGGCACTACCCAAATGATGATGACACTCAGAGAACACTTAGTGATCGTGATACAAAGTTGGTAAGGTATCTTGCAAGTCATAAACACACCTCACCATTCGGACATTGCTTCGCGTCTTTTCACATTAAGTCAAGTGTTGTGGTAGCCAGACAGCTAGTCAAGCATAAATTTTTAAGATGGAATGAAATATCTAGGCGATACGTTGCAGATGAGCCACAGTATGACATACCTAAGCTTCGTAAAGCCACTAAAGATAAGAAGCAAGGGTCAGGAGATTTAATTAATAACCCCATGTTAGATGCAGTAATACAACAGTCTTACATTGAGTCCACTAAACAGTACAAATATCTACTTGCAATGGGTGTCTGTGAGGAGCAAGCGAGAGGCATACTGCCCCTCAATCACTTCACTGAATGGTACTGGTCAGGAAGTCTTGATGCCTTTGCTGACATGTGCAACCTCAGATGTTCAGGTGATACACAGGAAGAGACTAGGTTAGTAGCTAATGGTATCTGTAATATTATGAAAAAGTTATTCCCTGTATCTTGGTTTGCATTGAGGTTAGAGAAATAATTAATGTATGAAGTATATAGCATAACTAACTGTCCATTCTGTGAGAGAGCTAAAGAACTCCTCAGAGAAAACAAAGAAGGCTTTACAGAATACGCTATCGACATACAAACTGAACTGGGTAAGTCGGTAATGAAACGATCAATGATGAAAACAGTTCCTATTATATACCACAATGATATATTTATTGGTGGATATAATGATCTTAAGATGTACTTAAACAAATAAGGAAAGGACGCAACATGCGTTTATGCTATGATATAGAATGTAATGGTCTCACTCCGGATACTATCTGGATGATTGTTGCACAGAATTTAGATAATAATCAGATCTACAAGTTCTCTGATCACGATAACCTACATGGTTCTATTGCTGATGGTGCTGCACTACTGCAGAACGCAGAGATACTGGTAGGTCATAACATTATTGGTTTTGATAATGTAGTGATGGATAAGATATGTGGTACTACACTCAATGAGAAACGCTGTCATGATACTTGGGTTATGTCTCAGGTGTTGCGATACAAACGAGCACACAAGCATGGTCTTGCTGGTTGGGGTGAACACCTAGGCAACAATAAGATTTCATATGAAGGTGGTTGGGATGCTTACTCACGTGAGATGCTCCGCTACTGTGTACAAGATGTTCGTGTGAATGTTGATGTGTACTATGAGTTACTTACAGAGTACAAGAAGGTTGCTAAATTTAATCCTAAGATTAAGTTAGGTATGAAAGCTGAACATGAGACAGCAAAGTTCAATGCCTTCTGTAAGAACAAGGGTTGGTACTTCGATATGGAAGAAGCTATGACTCTAGTAGGTATCATGCAACAACGTATGGCTGAAATATCTAACACCATTGAACCTCAGATGGGAACTAAGGTTGTTTACATTGACAAAGAACCTAAGTCCCCTAAATACAACAAGAATGGAAAGTACAATGCGACTACTGCCAAGCTGCTTAGCGAATATTTTGGAACGGAAGTTGCGGTCACAGACACCCATCTCGCAGGACCAACTTTCAAATTCCAACGAACAACTAAGGAACAAGCTAAACTGGGATCTCAAGAAGCGGTTAAAGATTGGCTCATCACTATCGGATGGAAACCAGACGATTACAACCGAAAGAAAATCGGAAGAGAATGGGTAACTACTGGACCTAAACTCACAACATCCTCATTGGCTAAGCTTGGGGAAGTTGGTATGATGGTTGATGAGTACTATGTACTACGTCACAAGGCTTCTCTTATGGAGGGCTGGGTGGAAAAGGTAGAAGGTTCTGAGGACAAGAGACTTCATGGTAACATGTGGACTATCGGTACACCTACCTTCAGAGTACGTCATGAGGTAATTGCAAACCTTCCGGGTATTGAAACACCTTGGGGTAAAGAGATACGTGGGATGCTTAAGCCTGATCCCGGATACGTTATTGTTGGTGCAGACAGTGCTGGTAATCAGTTACGTGGTCTTTGTCATTACGTAGATAACGATGAGTTCACTAAGGAAGTACGATATGGTGACCAACACCAGCGCAATGCTGATGCACTTGGTTGTTCTAGACCCATAGCCAAAGGCTATCTGTACGCTTACCTCTTTGGAGCAGGTGATGCTAAGCTGGGTCAAGTATTATCCGGTAAGTCCAATAGCGAAGTAGGCCGTAAGTCACGTGTTGATTTCTCTAAGGGCATCAAAGGCTTAGAAGAACTTAAGAAGAAACTCTTAAACATCTGGAACAAAACATCTAACCAACAAGGTGATGGATGGTTCCCTGCACTTGATGGACGCCCAGTGTTCTGTGGGTCTGGTCATCAAACTCTTAACTACTTACTCCAAGCTGCTGAAGGTGTTACCTGTAAGGCATCACTGATGTGGGCATGGGATAAGATACGTGAAGAGAAACTACGTGCCGAACCTCGTCTGTTCTACCATGATGAGATGGCATTCCAATCACACCCTGACGATGCTAAACGTGTTGGGGAAATACTAACAGAGTCCTTTTCTGCTGGTCCAAAGATGTTCGATGTAACATGCATGGATGGTGGTGAGTACATAATAGGAGAAAGCTACGCAGATGTTCACTGATAATGCAGTAATACTGGTAGACTCAGACTCAATCTACTTTAGGATGGCTTGTGTAACAACCAAACAAAAAGAGATTCGTGTGGGAATTGATAGCACTATGAGAGAGATCCAACGTAACTGTGGGTCTGATAGTTTTCTCGTAGCAATTAAAGGGAGGGGTAATTTCCGAAAGGAGATGTACCCTCTCTACAAAGGAACCCGAAGGGAGATAGAACCTAGCGTTAAAGAAGCGTTGAACTATGGACACAAATACATGGTTGAGAAGTACCAAGCTGTTGAAGCTGACTACATGGAAGCTGATGATCTTGTTGCTATCTGGGCTGCTGAATGCAGAGATGTAAACCAAGAGTATACAGTTGTAGGTATTGACAAAGATCTTTTACAGATACCTGGAACACATTACAACTTTGTAAAGAAAGTAATCACAGAGGTTGATGAAGACACTGCTAACTTAAAGCTTATGCTTCAATGCCTTACTGGTGATAGGTCTGATAACATACCTGGAATTAAAGGGATTGGACCTAAGAAGGCAGAGAAGATACTACATGGAGTTCCTATGCACCGCAGGTGGAATAGGGTAAGGGCTGCTTGGAGAACAAATGGATCCGGAGATCCTGATATTTCCAAACGACTATTAACAATGGTAACATCTTGGGAAGAATTAGATGACATTAAAAAACAAATTGAAGAGCATAAGTCGAAAGAACAAACGTCAGTTCATCGGGATACTGAAGACTGACATTGGTTGTGTTGATTGTGGTTACAATGAACATCCAGATGCTCTAGGCTTTGATCACCTTCCTAAGTATGAGAAGCTTCACGATGTATCACGAATGGTATCTTGGGATAAAGATATCGGTGACATCCTTAATGAAGTCTTTAAAACAGAAGTGGTGTGCCATAACTGTCATGCTATTAGAACAGCAGAGAGGCGCAATGGAAAACCTATTCCAGATAAAACCACTGTCAGCAAACAGAATGTTTGTAAGGAAAGGCAGGATAACCTACAAGACAGCTGACTATAAGAGGTTTCAAGAGGAGATGGCAGTCATACTTATGGGTGAGACATGGGAGTTTAAAGACAACCCTGTCCACTTCATTGTGTATGCTGGCCTCTCTAACAAAGCCTCTGACTTAGATAATATAATTAAACCTTTACTTGATACCTATCAAAATATATTCGAGGAGTTCAATGATAAAACGGTACAAGGAATTATCCTTCAAAGAGACAGAGTTAAACGAGGAAGAGAATACCTCTGGGTTCGAGTTGCAAAAGCAGAAGAACTTGAAGTGGGATTCGAAGCATTCGAAGACTCGACAGAAAAAGAATCGTAATCGTGATATAAAAACCGAAAGGGATTTCTGGTGAAAACTAACTGTGATAAATGTGGCAGCTCAAATGCCAATGAAATATACAATGATGATAACCCAAGAACCCATTGCTTTTCATGTGGAACAACTGTATTTTTAAATGAAAGAAACCAAATGGAACTAATAAGAAAACAAATGGAACTAATGGATCAAGACGATTTCCTCATCAACTCATCTATGATTGACGAGGTAAGCTCATACAATAGCTACCCAATGACTAGTCGTGGGATCTCTCAGGGTGTGGTTGATCATTTCAATGTCAAGATGTCTGTAGATATCAATGGCAAACCTCAATCACATTTCTACCCTTACACTGTTGGAGGAGAGCTGGCTGCATACAAAGAGCGTAAGCTCCCTAAAGAGTTTCGTACTCATGGAGACTTTAAGAATGTCGAATTGTTTGGACAACAGCAAGCAACTGGAGGATTTACGCTGGTCATCTGCGAAGGAGAAGTCGATGCACTCAGCGTGGCACAGGCGTACAAAGAGAAGTATGGAAGAACGTATTCTGTGGTTGCTGTACCTTCTTCATCTGCTACCTCTTGTGCTCTTGCTCAAAGGGATTGGATAAACTCCTTCAAGACTGTCGTAATTATGATGGATCAAGATGAAGCTGGCAAGAAGATGTCTGACTTCCTAGGTAAGATGATTAAGCCGGGTAAGGCTAAAGTCGCAAAGCTACCAGAGAATGACGCAAATGCTACATTACTTAAGCATGGTTGGAAGACTCTGTTAGAGTGTGTGTGGAATGCACAAAGTTGGAACCCCTCAGGTATCGTTACAGGTAAACCTATTTGGGAACAGTTCATTCAACGACAGAATGTAGAGTGTGTACCCTACCCTGATTGTTTGAATGGTTTAAATGATAAACTAAAAGGAATTAGGCATGGTGAGATTACTCTATTCACTTCTGGAACTGGGAGTGGTAAGTCTACTATTATCAAAGAGATTATATTGGATCTCCTCTCGAAAACAGAAGACCGCATTGGGCTTGTCAGTTTGGAAGAGAGCGTTGGAGATACGGCAGAGAAGTTCATTGGCATGGTTCTCAAGAAGTCTCTTAATGAGGATACACCTCCAGATGAAGACGAACTTAGACAGGGTTTTGATGAAGTCTTTGGAGACGAAAGACTAGTATTACTAGACCACCAAGGATCAGTAGGTGATGATAGTCTTATAGATAAGATTGAGTACATGGCACTGATGGGTTGTAAGTATTTAGTACTAGACCACATAACTATTGCTGTGTCTGAGGGAAGTGATGGGTTGTCTGGTAACGAAGCCATTGACAAGTTCATGTCTGACCTACTTAAGATTGTTAAGAAGCACAACATCTGGCTTGGGTTGATCTCACACTTACGTAAAGCACAAGGTGGTAAAGCATTCGAGGATGGTAACATTGCATCCATCGATGACATCAAGGGCTCTGGTTCTATCAAACAGATATCATTTGATATCATTGCATTCTCTAGGAACCTAACAGCAGATGATGAGTATGAACGTAACACTGTTAAATTCAGAGTCTTAAAGTCTAGATTCACAGGTAAGACAGGTGATGCTGGTTCTGCTACCTACGATGCACAAACTACCCGACTTCAAAATAAAGAGGTTGGTTTTGATTATTTAACTTCATAGGAGAATACATGTCAGCAATCCAAGAGATAGTTGATTACCTTGTCAATAGGGTAGATGGTGTCAGTCCTGCACGTCGAAGACCCCATCTTGCTGGGCTCTTAATGAGATTGTCTGGAAATTATAGTGAACGTATGGAAAGGTATGTTATTAAAAGCATATCGATACTCCAAATGCAATTCACTAAGGACACCAGCTCAAGCCCAGCTGGCACAACCACACTCACTAATGCATCTACTAAGGTAGGTCAGAGTATTGGTAAAGAACTAGACCGAGAGCCCCTCCCGTGGGGCTCTGTGGTGTCCATAGGAGACCTGTTTATAGAAGCCTTATACAACCTAGGGTTTGTAGACTTATCCTATGCTAAGACCCGTGACAGCTGCCACGTGGTGTCTGCATCACATAGGTGGTACGAGTTAGGTGTGATCCCAGATAAAGGTGGGAGCTTTCCCTTAGCCTCTACAAGTACCATAAGACCAAGGAATATATCTGGTATGATCCAGAAGATAAATGGTGTGGAAAGACCAGTCATAAAGGGGCGGGTAGAAGGAGATCCAATAGACCCCTATGCACCTTGGGTACAAGCACTTAACAAACTACAACAGACTGCTTGGAAGATAAACAAACCAGTCTACAATGCAATGATTGAGAACAAAGAGTTGTTCCTATCTACTGATCCTATCAAAGACAATGATGCTAAGGAGCTAAAGCGTAGGAGTAAGATGGTAGAGTGGGCATTCATCTCAGAGAAAGCACGTAAGCTATCAGAGCTAGATGAGTTCTACCAGTACCTAGATGTGGACTATCGTGGTAGGTTCTATTACTGTGAAAGCTTTATGAACTTCCAAGGATCAGATCTAGCTAGGGGATTGTTCAAGTTTGAACACGCAAAGCCAATGACTGCAAGTGGGTTACAGTGGTTAGCTATACACACAGCCTCTGTCTTCAACATGTCTTACAGCATCGATGAGATACCTGAGTGGTGTACTGCTGACTACAAGACACACCTTGAGGGTGAGGATTTAGATAACATCTCTGTTGACAAGATGACACTAGAAGATCGCATCAGTTGGACCAACGAGTACATGGATGAGATAGTCGAAGCAGGTAAACACTCACAGTTCTCTGAGGAAGCTGAGAAGAAAGTGTCTTTCCTTGCTGCATGTGTTGAGTGGTATGAATTTGACTGTGCTTACAAAGACAATCGTATCCACATGACAAGCCTACCAATCCCTATTGATGGTAGTAACAATGGTTGGCAACACCTCGGAGCAATCTCTAAGGATGAGAAAACTGGTGAGCTAGTAGGTCTTATCCCCTCAGAGATACAGAAAGACTTCTATGTGAAGACTGCTAAGGAGACTATAGATCTGTGTAAAGATGATCGACTCAATAGTATCTTGTCTAGTATGCCAATGAAAAGAATACGCAAGGGGATATCTAAGCGTGGCTCTATGACTAGGGCATACTCAGCAGGCTCTAAGAAGATCGCTGAGAACATGTTCTTTGATTGTAAGTCAGAGGACTACCATACAGAGTACGGCATCACACAAGATGACTGTACTAAGTTATCTAAACTGCTGATCAAAGCAATTGATAAGGTATGTCCAGGACCCCTAGCTACTATGAGTTACCTACAGAACCTAGCGATGTACCAATTAGGTACACATGTGAAGGTAGACTCAGAGGGATACGAAGCTAACACTGAGTACAGAAACCTATCTAAGATCCGTGATACCCTCATGAAAAAGAACTTCAAGACTGATGAGGATCTCTATGAGCTTAACGATGTTGTAATTAAACTTAAAGAATTTACAACAAGACTTAAGCATGGGAAGGGTAAAGATAGGATTGAATGGAGCACACCTTCAGGTTTCCATGTGATCTATGAGAAATGGATCATGCAAGATAGGAAAGCCAGAGGACGTATCAAAGGGTATGGTAACAAGACCGGACAGGTTACACACGTAGCCCTTGTGCCTACACGTATGCCAGACAGAAGAGGTTTCATCTGTGGTATGTCACCCAACTACATACATTCTATGGATGCTAGTCACATGGCTTTAGTTATCTCTGAGTGGGATGGTTCCTTTGCAGCTGTACACGACAGCTTCAGTACACATGCTGGTGATGTGGATAAACTACTAGACTTAACTAAACAAGTATTCATACGCATGTATGACTACGATAATTACTTTGAGGTTATACGTAACTTCATAACAGATGCTGAAGACGATGTGGAACAACCTACATTGGGCAGCTTAGATATAAAGGAGATTGAAAACAGTGACTACTTCTTCACGTAAATCATATAATCATTTAGCACTACGAGGTGTTCAAGTAGATGATGATGAATTTATCTCTGATTGGAACACTAACCCACTGACAAAGGTAGCCCTTGACCCAGAGCTAGCTTACACAAAGGATCTCATGCCAATCATAATGGATATTGGTATCGAAGAAGACTTGAGTGGTGGTGTGATAAACGATAAACAAGCACGACAACGTAAGCAAGAACAGATGAAAGAGTACCGAGAGCTTCTTGCAAAGAAAGGTATGCTTAAATAAAATTAAAAAGCCCCCAAGAAAACCTTAATGGTTCTCTTGGGGGCTTTATTTTTATTTAGTGTGCATAGTACTGCAATGGAATACGTCTACCGCTTTCGGTTTTGTAACCATTCATTAGTATTTCCTTTTTCAAATCTTTCTTTGCCTGATTAGTTGAGGAAATAACTTTAGGAAGTCTACTAATTAGGTTCAATTCATTACGAAGAAGACCTTTAAAAGTTTTTAGTTGTTGAACAGTAGGTTCATTAGGTGGGTTGAATGGATCGTACCCAACTTTTTTCATCTCTAAAACAACCACTTTGGACATACGAATCTTATCGTCCCGCAGCTGCGCTTCTGTCCTAACTTTATCAGAAGTGTTTGTCAGTTTGCTCATACGTCCCCAGAGATTAGCCATGTACAGATTACCACTGGCAGCAGTAGATACCTTAAGCATCCAATCCATATAGACCCTCTCATTAACTGTGAGTTTATCGTCAGGATTCCTACCTTTCATCTTCTCTTCAAAACGTTTAGTTGCCTTAGTCAGGGAGTCACGTGCCTGTTCTAAGTAACTCCATTCAAGAGTTGCATCCATCCAGTTAAGATTAATCTCTTCTAGTGCAACGTCATAACCATTAGCATCTACTTTAAAAGCATCATAGATAGTTAAGAGGTATGCATTACCATTAGATGCCTTGTTCATCCTATCCCAAGACTTGCCAGAGGCAGTCATTGCTACGGTAGCAGCATCGACAGCTTGAATAGGTGCAACAACAGATCCACCATAGGCAAACTCACCGGGAGTACCTTCAATAGAACCATCTGAGTTTGTCCTATTTCGAACAGCTGATGCTGTAGTTTCAGTTTCATAGTGAGCAACGTTTGTCTTAACCATCTCACCAGTCTGAGGAGATCTCCTCTTAAAGGTGCTCATAGAAGCTTCATCATAACCTGTAGAGGATTCACCACCAATATTGATGGCCATACCTGTTGGACCATAAATAATAAAAGGTTCATTCATAGCAGCATGTAGTGAAGCCGCAGCCCTCATAATAGATCTAGCTTCTCTGGAAGCAGGTGTCATAATCCCTTCAAGTGATACACTATATTTCTCTAAGAGAACTTTAGCTAAGTCTCTACGTGACATAGTAGAATCTACAATAGAAAGACTTGGAGCATAAGAACTTTCAGGGTCTTCAAGAAGTTTCTGATTCATAACCTCTAAGACTTCTTCAATGTCAGTTACAAAACTTTCAATCTCCTTACCATAACCATAAGTCATGATTGTTAACTTAGCTAAATCTCTATTGTTAAACACAGCACGTGCAACATCATTCAGTTGTGGGAATAAATCCTCACTGATGTTTGACCATCCACTATCTATACTCTCATTGGCTAATCCCATAAGTCTATCACGGATATCACCATCATCTAAGAGTGTTGTTCTGTTCCCCCTAGCCCTGAGGACACCAGTGTAGTAAGCCATATTGATCTCACCCATTTGCATACCCTGACTTGCAGGACCATTGGTCTTACCATCCATATAAGCATTGACATAACTAATAAATTGTTTATCCTTGGGGTAGTTCCTTTTAAAGTCAACGTACTTAGCGAAGTCTATCAATGTGTCCATAAGAAGTGGGCCATCTTCTTTCTTATCTTTAATCATCTTGATAATCATACTATCATAATCACTATTTGGATCAAGGCTAAGCTGATTGAACTGTGGGAATTGTGGAGAATCTAAGGGAACACCATTAGCAATGGCCTCAGACACAGCTTCATACTGTGCATCAGTCATTTCTAATGCTTGTTGAAGACGTTTACCATACCCATACAGTTCAGACTCTCTGGCTTTAAGCATAACTTCTCTTTGACGAGGTAAGAAAGTATCACCAGCATCTGTTATTGTATTGCCTGCAGAGTCTTTAACTTTAGACAATAAGATCATGGCATACATCTGACGTAGGTTCTTCTCTTGCCTGTTTCCAGGTCTAATAATAGCCCCTACAGGTGCTCTTGTAGCAAATCGAACAGCCTTAGATGTCACTGGGTTGAAGAAAGATTGCTGAGGTGTCAGCCTCCCCTGAAAACCTTGAACATTATAAGTAAGGTAGTTAATACCATTACGATCTTGGGCTAATGCTTGGACTTCCTGTGCTAATTTATCCATCAAATTGTTGATGTTCTCTTGTGGAATATAAAGATCTTCATTTAGTTGTGGATTATTTTCCATCCTACGTTCCTGCATCTTAGCAGCAGCATTAAATTTGTTCATCCTTGATTGACCAACATTGTTGATCTCAGCCTGCCAAGTAGTGTGGTCATTGGACAAGAGTGTAGATAACGCAGTAGAATATAAGATCTTCATACGTTGCTTATCAACCACATGGCCTACCTGACCTAAGTTATTAATAGCTTCTTCAATAATCTTACCCATCTTCTGACCAGAATTACCACCAGACACTGCCCTAACTACATTCTTACCAACATCAGTATCAACCATTTGGTTAGGTGTTTTCTGAGGTCTCACTATTTGACGAGGGAAAAGTTTCTTACGATCAATTTCACCTTCTTTAATAGCTGCCTCACCTTCTGCAGAAAGTGTATATACTATTTGCCGAGTCTTTGGATCAGTAGCGGTTGTAACCAGTGTTGGGTTAGAGTCTGCCCATAATTGTTTGAACGCAGCACCAAGTGTCTCAGCCTCCTTACGGTTCAGTTTATCTGGTGAAGCTAATGCTTGAACCATAGGATCAGTCTCAGGCACACCCTGACTTATCATAGCCTGCCTATTCCTACGCTGATACTCAAGATGTATCCTGTTACCTATCTGCCCGTTACCTTCAGCAAGTGTAAGCGTTTGGTTTACACCTTCCTTAGGTACAGATGTGTCTCCCATTGCCTCTGAAACAGGGTCAACAGTGCTTTCCATATTACCACCAAAAACATCCTCAACAATAGCAGAAGCAATTTGAGTATACATTGGATTAGGTATCTTCATACCACTCTCAGATTCTATAATTGCATCTGCCCTACTAATAGCAGCTACGATATTACCATCAGCGGTCTCAGCAATGGCATCTGCAAGTACTGGACCTGATACAGGAGATTCACCCTTAGTCAGTGGGTAAGCTGCATTTCCAAGGGCTGTTAAGTTTAACCCAAGATTACCATTATTTACATTATCAACAAGAGTCTTTGCACGAGATCTAAGATTACCACCAGCTTCAGATTGGGCTGCGATAGATAACTTCTGTCGCATAACAGGGGGTGTGACCCGTCTATACCTTTGGTTACCAGTCTGAGCATTGGTAGCCATGTCAGGAACTAAGAATCTGTCATCATTACTTTGTTGTTCTGGGTTAATTAAATCAGGCGCTAACCCAGATGCAGCCTGTGTGATCTCTGCAATTTGTTCTGGAGTAGTGTTAGCAATATCTTGTAGGATGCCTGATGAGGCAGGTGAAGATGCAGGTTGTTGAGGGGCTACCTCTTCCTCCTGCCTAACAAATCGATCTTCTAAAGATTGAGAGGGGAGCTCAGCACTCCCCCCTTTAATTATTGGTATCGCCATTACTAATTCTCCTTGTTGTCCTTATAGTTCCAACCACCACCAGTCATTAGACTAGCTAGTCTTTTATTAGTATCTGTAAAAGGTCCAATTCCAGGGGCTGATTTTAAACCCTGATATAAAGAACGTTCAAAGTCACCCTTAGCTGCATTCAAAGTTGCATCACCGAGCCTACCAACGTACCCAACAGTTGGGCTTTCACCTGTGGCTTGATTGTATAACCAACCACCAAGACCCTCAGAGCGTTGACCATAGATAGGTGCAAAGATATCAACAATCCTTTCACCTGTGCCAAGCAAACCAGAAGACATGACACCACGGCGAATGTACTCAGGTGTGTCCAAGTATGGATTACCAAGTGTACCTTCGTCATCATCATCGTCATCAAACTTTATCTCATCTTTCATAGCCTGTGAGAAGAACCCTAAGGCAATCATAGTAGACATGAGAACAAAGGTGTTGTACTTCATTGCTGGAGTGCCACGTTTGATATAGTCATTCCACATACGAGGTATATGGTTTGCTGTAAAGGTAGAAATGAAACCTTGGAACTGTGTAAACAAAGCAAACCTTGGATCTTGATAGAGCAAAGGACGATTAGCTGCACTTGGAAGGGCTACTGCTTGGTTAATAAAGTTGTAGGTAGCTTCCTTCATTGTTTGATTCCATGCATCCATCTCTTTAGCACTTAAAGGTAATCCTTTTTCAATAGCATTCATCATAGGAATGAATTGTTCTATAGGTATTCCCAAGCTTCTTAGCTTTTGCTCAGCCTCTTGGGCCTCACGAGTAGGGCCTTGAGATACAATCTCCCCATCCTTAGTGACATACTCTGTTACAGTAGTTTTCTTCTTAGTCTTTTTATCAACAGTAGTAGTTGTTCTTGCCTCGTTCCTTTGATATAATATTTTAGAGTTAATAGATATAAAATCATAGGCCATACTTGCACGAACAGCACGAGTATAGTCAGTCCATTGAGTCAAACCAATAGCCCTAAAGAAAGCTTCCATAACATTCTTACGATTGTCTGAAACCTCACTGACACCTGTGGTTGTTGCAGCGCCTACTTCCCAAGCATAGAAACCAGTTTCTCTAAGAAGCTTTTGACCTTCACTACCATTGTTCTGTTGAAGTATACCTTCATCAGTGCTGGATTCAACCTTCTTTAGATTAGGCAATAACCCCGCCACTGCTTCTTGAGCAATGTTCCTAATGCTTCCATTCTTACCAAAGATTTGTTCCTTAGTGAGCGCCCCTTGTGTCATAGCCATTTCAGGCAGTGAGGAAAATGTTGCAAGTGGAAGTGCGGATAGTGTCATCCAGAACATTACATTCTTCTGGAACCTCATAAGCTTTTTACCAGCTTGGGTAGTCGGCCTGTTGTAGTTACCTGACACAGCCTCTAAGATATTCTTAACCTCAGAAGCTACACGATTAACCTCTTCCTCAGGCACACCCTCGGCCTGCATCTTGTTCAAGAGTTTAGATATAATCTCTCCATCCTTACCAACATACTTCATTTGAGTTACGTAACGAGCCGCAGTCTTACTTGCATTAGCAACGTTAGCGAAGATGTCTTTCTCATAGAACTGATCAAACTTTTCATTCTGAGATAGACCAAACTTCCTACGCTTGTGTGATGGTGGGTTGAGAGATCCTACATTACTGATAATAGCATCCGCAGAGTCCAGATCGTAGACGTTTGGGTTGTCTCTGATCTCATCTGTAATCCTTAAAGCTAGGTCAGGAGTGATTCCATACTCAGATATTAAAAGATTTTTAAACTTCTCTGGATCCTTAGACACAGCAGCCTTATCAATTGACTTGTACTTAAGGAGGTAACCTTTAATATCTCCCAAATCAGCACCAGCATCTAATTGGTTTTGACGGAGTTCCTTACCAAGAGTCATCAATTGATTACCCAAGTCAATAATTACCTGCCTGTTCTCAGTGTCCTTTGGTACAAGATTCTGATTAAAGTTACCTCGTTTATCGATAGCTCCCCTCAACACTTTGTAAGTCATGTCACTTACCCTAGCTCTATCAGAAGACTTAAACACTCCTGCAATAGATCGAAGACCCAATCTCTTATAGTAAGCTTTTGGGTCATGCACTTGGTTCTTGTAGTAAGTTACAAGATGGTGTTGTGCAGCTTCGATACCAGAACCACCATGTAAAGGAGTCAGTGTCCCACCTAAGATAGATGCCAATGCACGAGCAGACCTAGACTTATCTAGTGTAGCTTTTGGAATTGCATTTGTAACAGCAGCTTGCCAAAGATTAGAAACATTCATTACAGATGTAGATGCACGTTCCATAAATGTTTTCTGACCAGTTGTTTGCTTGTGCTTATCTCCTCTTTGATTAACGTTGGGACCGAGGTTGTCAGAGGCATCCACTTCTTTCTGAACATCTGACAGTAGTTGGGGTGTAGTTCTTACAGTCCCACCGTGATTTGCCTTCTCTTCTTCTATGTATCTTTCATTGTCTGATTGAGATATTGGTTCTCCAAAACGAGCAGCTGCATCCATCCAAGTTATCTGATCTTTAACTGTACCGGGAATAGAAAAGGCACCACCTAAGGCAGTGCCAGCAATAGCAGCATTAGCTAAACGTTCTTTAAACTCTTCGTAGTCAAACACTTTATCTGAACCTTGAACAGCAGCAAGATAGCCAATAGCTTCTTGACCAACTTCAGTCAGTCCCTCAGATACAGAACCAACACCTACAGTTCCTAAAGCTCTCATAGAAGCCTGCTTAGCTGTTATCTGAGCCTTTGCAATCCTCTGTGCTTCATTGGCAAACTGACCAATGGCAGAGTCTGCTTCTGCTTTAACAAGTATCTTAGCATCTAGTAAACTTATTCCACGAGATTTAGCAAGTGCCTTTGGTATCTCTTCTCGTATAGTTTGTATTGGGTTTTTTCCTATACCTCCAATACCTTTAAGACCTAACCTATCAAGGACAGCTTGAGCTATGCCAGAACCAATTGCAATGGTAGCTGACTTACTATCGTTATCACCTTCCATGTCATTCCAAGTTTGACCTGCATACATGAATGATGGGATAGCTACAGCACCTGAGACAGCAAGAGCAGTACCTATAACAGGGGCAAGTACAGTTCCAGCAAGAGCCGAACCAGCAGTGATTGCCATATAAGGAAGAGACAAAGCCATTGTGTTCCCAAGGTACTCAATGAAACCTCCAATGTTATCAATATCTTTGTAGTTGTTAGTCGTATATCCAAACTCAGCCAGCTTACCTTGCTGCCTACGTACACCAGCTTCACCCCATCTTTCAAGACCCTCAGCTCCAGTAGAAGAACCAAACAGATTAGCAATACCATACGCACTCTCACCTACACTGATCCACCCTTGTTCCCAAGAGTCGCTGATAGGGTTGAGAGATTTGTTGTCAAGTGAGACACCAGGTCTTCGGATATCTACATCACGATAAAAATACTTATTCATTTCGCTTGTAGCTTGATCCCTAGACATTCCTTGGGTCATGAAGTAACTGATGTAAGAAGCTCTTTCTTTTTCATCTACAAGGGTTTGTTTAAAGCCTAAAGACTTGGCACCTTGAGATCTCTCAGCAATCTCAATATCAACTGCAGCTTTATCAAATGCAGAAGGTTCGTATGTACCCTCGAAAATAGCCCTGTCCCTAGCAGCTGTTGTGGCTGTCTTTTGAATCCTATCAGAGTCTGTTGAGTACTCTGTTAGATCCATTGCACCTGAACTCATTAACATGCCTGAGAAAGTTTCCCCAACATCATTGACAAGATCAACCATCTGACGAGTACCACCAGAATCCATCATAGGGGAACCGTCTGAATTGAACACAGGTTTTATGTTATTAAACCCCTGTTCATTAGCTAGTCGGGAGATAATGCCAGTGGTTTCTTTACCACCAGCAGTACCTTCCTTAACTTCCCCAGTGTATAAGATCTTAGACACCTCGGCAGCATCATAACCACGAAGACGATAGTTGGGACCATCTGGGTTATCCAATGTGTCACCATCGATGAAGTGAGTACCAGTACCTGCTAAAGTATTAGGCTTAAAGTTACTAATATCATCTAATATTCCCATTACATATCTCCTTGTGTTAAATTATGCTATTAGTCCATTCACCATACTCTTCATGACATACTGCATTAACCCACTTACACCAATAGCAGCACCTGTGTCAATGTGGCCTTGCCTTAATTCAGGGTCTAGATCTCGCCAATCGTTGTAAGTATCTGTAGTCATTAGCCAAGATGAAACCTGAGTATCATTCATGCCAGCTAATTCTTCTTGACCTTCACGAGCTGCCGCATCCTTAAGAGTCTTTATGAAAGTTGTAATATTTGCTATAGGAACTGGTTTATCAAAAGTAACCTTACCCTCACTATTCTTTGAAGGTAAGAAGAAGTTTTGTGCATCAGTAGTATTAGATTCTACCCAAGCTCTTGAGAAATAGTTACTTAATCCAGAGATTTTCTTACCAGACTTAGTATCAATCAATGCTTCATTGTAAGCCTTTTCTACAAGCTCTTCCATCTGCTCTAGTTCCATACCATTCTCAATAGCAAACACAACAGCTTCCCTTCCAATTTTTGCTTTTGGAATGCCCAGATATGATTGACCAGTCACAATAGCACCAGCACTGTCTCTCTTTGGATTATTAGTATCTAGTTGTCCTACAAACGTTGATATCTTATCTCTTATCGATTTCTTGTATGTCTGATTGGCTTGTGTATTAGGGGCAAACCTACCATCGTTGGTAAGTGTACTTAGATTAACCTGCTTATTGCCATCAAACCAATAATTACCATCACCTACTTTTTTTTGAATTAAAGTAATTTCCCTACCTGTTCGCCTATCATACATGGTCATTGGCTGAGCACTAGTGGGAACGGCAGGGAGACCTTTAGTTACAAGATCACCAAAGTCCATTGATTTCTTAAATATTGCAAGACTTTCCTTAGTATGTGTATCTGCAATAGCAACCTTATTATAGGTACTTTCCTTAGCATCTACCCTAGCAATGTAGTTCTTACCTGCAAAGGCAAGAGCTTGATTACCACTAAGACCAGTAGCACGACCACCAAGGTACATAACAGCAGCCCTAGCAAGTTCTTTACTGTCAAACAGATTCCCAAAGACACCTTTGAGCATAGCCATAGCACCTGTTACTTCAGGATTTTTAACTTTGTCAGCTAATAATTTAGCAGCAGCCGCTTCAGCAGCCGCTTTTTCTGCTGGAGTTAATACAGGATTTTCTTTTTCTAAGTTTGTAACAATGTTTTCAACATCAGCTATAGGGTTTTTAACAGTAGTTTCTACAGTTGTATTATCAGCAGGGTTGACATAAGGTACGATATTATCACGTTCCTGTTCTATCCTAATAACATCAGAGTTCTTCCTAGTTAGTTGCATCTCAGCTCTTTTTTCAGCCTCTTGCGCCTTTGCAAGTTCCAACTTATTAGCTTCAGCTTGAGCTTTAGCATCTGCCAGTTGTTGAATTGCCTGCTGACTTCCAGGGTTTAATCTTATGTACTCTTCAAGATTTGTAATGACGTTTAGAGTAGTTTCCAAAGTATCTCTCGCAGAGTAAACCTGCTTTTCTACTATATCAAGAGGGCCTCGTTCAAGAGTCTCTCGCATAATACGGTCCATGTAGAGATTGTCTCCACCTGTACTCATATCACTCTGGTCAGTCGCAGCTTCAATTTCGTTTAACCGGATTTGATTAATTGCTTGATCATCCCCGTCAGTAGCAAGACGTTCTAATTCAGTTCTAGTCATACTCTTATAGTTCTTATTCACTACAGGGGGTATGTCATTATCCAAACTAGGAATATTTTCTCTAGTTTCTTGGTACAGAGTGCCGTAGTTTGGAGGGATATTGTAACCAGTCAACTCCTCTAAGCTTGTCATTGATGGTGTAAATGCCCCTGAAATAAGATTAGATACCTTGCTGTGTTCAGGTGATCCAACCTCTAGCCTTTCACGAAGATCCATTAATCTTTTCTGTGCTTCAGACCTACGATATTTATCTGGGTCATTACCAATGAAGTCATTACCAATGACATTACCACCCATAGGTATATTATTACCCATCATCCTAGGAACATCTTGAATAGATGCTGGAAGGTTGTAACTCATCAACTCATCTAGGCTTATCATCGATGGGCTTAATGCCTTTGTAATAATATCAGATATCTTGATGTGTTCAGGTGATCCAACAGGTAAACTTTCACGCAGATCCATTAACCTTTGTTGTTCTACAGTCCTACGAGAAATAGCATCACCAGTCTGACCATACCCTGAAGCACCTAAAGTACCAAATCCTGTCTCCCTAGGATCACTAATCACTTGTCTATCCTGACCATTAGTGAAGATATTACCTTGACCAAATGTCTCATTACCTAAGCCTGAGCCCGGTCTTGGTACACTGTAATTCAATTGCTTGAATGGAAATTCCTTCCTAGCCTCTTCAACACTATCAGAAGATCCTTCAAGTAATGATTGATCACTGTTAGGGATTGGGAGGTATGAGAGGTCTGGTGGAGGTGTGTTCATCCATTCAGGTCCAGCCACTGGAGGAGAGTTGGGGATTGGGAGATATGAGAGGTCTAATGGAGGTGCAACAACTGGCTCCGGAGGGGCTTGCCTCTGAGGCATCTTATCAATTAGAAGTTGCGATTGATCAAACTTAGTAAGAGCATCACGCTCATTCCTTTTAAACCAAGCGTTATCAACATCCTCTTGAAGATTACGCCGAGCCATTTGATCTATAGATAACCCGCCTGTATTTAAGTGGATAGGGCCACCCATATTTTTCTCGTCAGTATAACCAGCAGTATAACCACTACTAGGAAAGTTAGAGATACCTCCCGCTCCCATGTCTGAAAGCCTTGGACTATCTTGTACCCCTCTAGGAGTAGGTACACCAATAAACCTTGGATCAGGAACACTTACCTGATTTGCAATCATTACATTCGGATCAAGTCCAGCATACATGTCTTGAGATGGCATCATCTGATTATCACGAGCTGCATTAGCAAGTTCCTGTTCTATCCTAATAACATCAGAGTTTTGAGGTTGGGGAGGTGCTGCTTGCATCTGTGGTATTAAATTAGGTGCCATACCAGTCTGGCCATACCCTGAAGAGCCTCCAAGTTCCCTCTGATCATAGTTCTGTTGTGGTTCAGGAGAGGTTGGACGTGACTGTGGACGTAATGATGTGTCAGGGGCCATTGGACGTGACTGTGGACGTAGTGATGTGTCAGGTGCTGCAAGAGGTGGGGTGACAGGTGCCTCAGGTTGTTGAGTCTCCGGACGTGACTGTGGACGGGGTGATGTGTTAACGGTAGCTTGGTTTAAAAGTTCTCTCTTTGGATTTGGATCTCCAGAAAGTTCATGGTACCTATTTATCCAACCCGCACCATGTTTATCCCAAGTATCAAATGTTTCAAACTTATCTAAGAGTTTGTTTTTAAAATCTATAGGAGAAAAAGAGTGATTCAAAGGTAGATCATCTGAATATTTATTAATATATCCCATAGTCGTTGGTCCCATAATACCATCTACTTGGTCTGAGGGCATACCTAACATTTCTTGCATGATCTTTAAACCATGACCACCACTATTAAATATAGAATGGAAATAAATTTCTTGCAATTCTGGAGGAACTTTAGCTACCTGATATTTATCATAGTAGTTTTTTACTAAGATCCCTTTAGCCTGTTCCTTAGTAAGTGCTTTCATATCAGCTGCGGTTGGGGTTCTTCCTAAATAAATTTTAAGTTCTGGAGCAGCAATTCCAAAGTTAGTACCTACAAAAGGTTCGTTGCCTAACTTACCTGCCTTACCATTTGTATAGTTACCATTGTCATTTACGTCTTTAGAGTAACCAGCTTCTGCTTTAAACACTGACGAAATAAGATCTTCTTTACTTTTAGCAGTACCACCATCATTGTAATGTTGAATACTACCACCCATGTTTTTCATTGCACGATGCTGTAAACCTGCGCTATTCATCTGCTCTATCACAGGAGCAAACATAGTTGATGCTTCCTTATTGAGGACAAATTCTCCGGGTGTTAGCATCGCAGGTACAGTATCCCGATTAGTCGGATCTGTTTTATCAATCATATCATTCTCCTGATAGTGGTTACTTCTTTTGTTTTGGATAAGGGACTTTACCCCCTTTGTTAAATACTCCAAAGAGTTTTCCTAACCCAAGACCAATGCCTACAGGTCCAAGAGCTGCCATCATAGCAGAGCCTCCTGCAGCTGCGGTGGCAGCAGTTCCAGCCGCTGCGTTACCTCCCATCATAGTTCCCAGAGAACCCATGAGACCTTTTTTAGCTGCGAGAGCACCAAGACCATTAGAGATCCCATTATTAACAGCACCCATAGCAACCTCTTCACCAATACCACTTAAAGGTCCAGCTTGTTGAGGGGCAATCTCAGCTTGCATCATTTGACGTTGACGTATCTCGTCTTCACGAAGACCAGTGTTAGCTACTGAAATACCACCTGTGTTGTAACCTATAGGGCCTCCCATGTTACGTGCTGGTGGGTTGTTACCAATATTATTATAACTAACCTTACCACCTGTATTTCCAACAGTACCATACCAACCAGCTGAGGCATTATAATCTTTATTATTAGCATGGTGAGCGTTTGCCATCATTGACGCCATGTGAAGATCTTGGTCTTTATCATTATTGTGATATCCAAGAGTCGGAGTTGGATCGTAGGTGCTTATAGGTGCTGTTGCTAGGTTAGATGCTACAGTTGCTCCAGGAATTAATTTAAGAATGGGGGCTTTATTAACGGCATTTTTTATCCCACTAGTAATACCTCCATAGATATCCTTAACACCTCCAAAGAATCCAGTAGTAGGATCATTTGCATTGTAACCACCACTTACATTTTTAAAACCTGCTGAAGCCATAGATGCTGCAGCATATTCTTCTGGTGTCATAGTCTTCTTATCTTCAGCGGTGGGTGCAGGATTAGCTGCAGCCAGATCCGCATTGTAACCTGGATTTTCTGTTACATCAATCGTAGAAATAGTCCCATCTGGATTAACCTTACCATACACGGATTCTGAACCAAACGTTGCAAAAGCATTATTTACATTTTCATGTGCTACATCCTTATGACCACCATAAGTAGTATAATTACCCCCACCAGAACTACCAGCCAAAGGGGCTATGTTAGCTGTGTTCATTTCGTCTGCCTTTTTAAGACTAGCTGCTTGAACTTCAGAGGATAGACCAGAGGCTGCTAATGCTTGCCGTAATTTACGGCGAGAGTCTGCAAGTGTGTGGTAATCAGGGACACCGGATGCATTACTACCAGCTCCATAACTCAATGGACCAGAAGTGTTACCGCTTGAATTACCACTCAAGTAGTTCTGAATAGCTGGTGCTGCATAACCCCCCTGAGGTATCCCAGTGTTGACTGCAGGTTGAACTACACCACCTTCTTGATACTTTTGAATTATATGTTTCATTACTTACCACCCCCACCACCTGATTGGGTACTTGTGCTCCCTATAGCAGGAGAGCCGTACAAACCAAACAGTCGTTGAATACCTTGATAGGCTGCATCACCTTCGTTTTGATTCTGCTGTTGAATAGCTGAACCAACACCGCCAAGCATAGAGGCACCTGCGCCGAATTGATTCTGAAGACCAGTGCCAGCATTCAATACTCCACCTGCCCCAGACAAAGCTGCTGAACGGCGATTGGCAAGCTCAGCTGCAGCCATATCTCCACCCACTTTCATAGCAGATGTGTCCATAGACTGTTGTGCTCTAGCACTACCAAGATTACCTGACTGACTAAACTGACCTCTCTGTTGACCAATTACGTCACTAACAGCGGTACCAATACTATCTTTGAGCGCAGTTGTTTGTTTACCTAGAGCGTCAGCTCCAAACATACCAGTTCCAGCTGCTGCGTTACGATAGGCTTCAGTAGCCCCGTAGCTATCGGCAGCAATCTTATCGTATACACCACCTGTACCACCTAATTCTTTTTGTTTCTTCATAGCAGCAAGCTGTTCTGGAGTAAATCCTGCAACATTTTCATAGGCACCTGAACCATATAAATCTACTGCACTACCTAAGCTATCCTCAACATAGGGCTGAGCATAATCTGGTAACCCTGTTGTACTAGTTGTTGTGTTTCCACCACCACCTGACATATTAAACCTCCTTGGTGAGCGTTATAAACGGCTCACGGTATCCATATTGTTTTAGGGCGCGAACCCAACCCTTTCGCCCATAGACTACAGTTCTTTTGCAATCATTGAAACGTGCGAAATCTTCTAGTACTTTTAGTATCTCAGGGCCATGAGAGAACCAACCAAAAGATGTGCAGGCAACTACAGCTAACTGTCGTTTACCTTCTATTTCTTCAAAGCGAGTTATACAAACTTCACCCTCTTCTCTTACCCAGCACTGTCCAACAGCACCGAGGCATTGTAAAAAGAGTCCGTGAGATGTCACAACCCCAGCTCCATGAACCAATGCTTCTTCAACTAAGGGCCTCAACTTGTTCCATTGTTCTGCCAACTCAGGACCACTTAATAGTTTTATCATTTCTTTAACTCCGTAGTTTCAAGGAATCTGTTTTGCACAGTCGGACTTGAAGGGGAACCCCCATTAAGTTTTACATGCACTGTGATAACCCTAGTACCTGCAGAAGGTGTTAGTGTCATAGCAATGGTTATCATCTGTTCGTGATATGTATGTGTAGTACCATCTGTAAAGAAACCAGCGGCTGCATTAAATACACGTTGAGATACTCCATCAAGTCTTATATCAAACTGAACTAAGTTAGCTCCGTCTAGACCACAATTAAATAGAATAGATGTAAGGTCACCACTAGAGGTAATACTTAAAGTTTCTAATAACTGATATGTTGAAGTTGGTATTAAACTAGCACCAGTAAATGTAGCAAACTTATTAGACACAGCATTATCAGTTATCTGTCCTGTGCCAACTACATTGCTGTTAAGTTGAGCAGCAGATGTTATGATACCTGTGGAGGCTAACTTATTCCCAACGATACTACCTGCAGCTACATTATCACCATCGATATTAGTTACAGTATTACCATCTAGTGTAAAGTCACCAGATTCAAATGTTACAACCCCTGAGAAAGAAACAACTACTCTAGATATTCCACCAGTAGCTGCGCTAGTTGTGGCTGATCCTGTATCATCTGTAAATATAAAATCAGAAAAATAAATCAAAGTAGTTGAAGTTGCACTAGCTGTTGGGGCAGTCTCTGACCACCCTGAAGTTAATGAGGATAGTGCGAGGGTTGCCCATGTCACTGTAGCAGTTGGGGGACTAGGTGTTCCGGTTGAAGACGGGAAGTACACCCTCCTAGAGAGCGCCCTAGGTGCTGGAGCACCATCATTACCATCCTCAGACAACAGAGCCACAGTGTTCCAAGTGTTTGCATCAGTTATTGTAGCTTCTAGGGTTGATACATATCTAAATGTAATCCAAAGATACTTACCACCTGATGCTGGGATTGACCCCACCCATCCATTGTTAGCTACAATAGTTACACTCCCAATGTTTGTATAGTTATACGAGACACTGGAAGGTCTAGTTGGAGCTGTCTCTGTTGTAGTTCTTTGATACAGATAGATAGCAGTGTTACCTGTCGGTCCAGATGAGCTGGTTGAAGATGATGATCCTTGAGTTCCTGGCAAAGCACTACCCATATTAAGAGCTTGTGTTATTTGATTTGTCCAAGAGTCTAGGGTAGCATCTCCGGTAAAGGGTGGTCTGATAATTGCCATTATCGACTACCTCCTTTACTCGCTTGAATCTGATAGCCTGTGAGAGTCCAATCAAGAGTGATCTCACTGCTTTGACTTTCAATTCTATAGTTTAAAAATCTACCATTAAACCTGACGTCTGCTTTGTATTCAAGAGCACTGTCAAAAGTTATTGCATCATTAGCTGAGAAGTCAATTGCCTCACCAACCTTATCAATGCCATCATACTTGATACTCACTTTAGAAGGACCATCAAATAACAGGGCCATACTAGATACACTCTCAGTGTCAAACTCAGGGGTAATTGCCAAGCGTTTACGTTCTACTAGAGCATTGGGTAAAAACGAAGTACCATCCACACCAACTAGTTTTGTAGGGCTTCCGAGAAGTAGGTCTCCTCTGCTTGAAGACACAGCATTTGTACCTGTAGGTAAGTCTCTCTTAGTCCACACATTGTTGCGATAGTTCCAAACATATATAGTTGAGGTATTCCAAAACCAAATCTCATCATACTTATTAAACCTAACAGATTTAATTGTTGAGTTATTACGGAAAAAGTTTCTTACACGACCATCAGAAATAGATGCAATAGATCCAGGATGTCCTTCAAACTTATAACAATCATCACTTCCATATACAATGTGCGTACCATCTACTTCAATTACACCATCTGTATTATGTACACCATAGTTATCAGTCACTGTAGCAATTTGAAAAGGAATAACAGTAGAGTCGGTTCGCTGCATAGAGTGTATAGATGAGTCTGTATATACGTACATCACACCTTGTAGCTCTGCAAGATCTTGAATAGTTCCTGTAGAAGCTAAGATAAATTCATCTGCAGTATTAGCCCCTCTCTTAAAGGGGTTCCAATTCTGAGGTAGAAATCCTGGACCTGCAACATCAGAGGTTCTGACAGTACCTGTAAGGGTACGACCTCCTGTTTCTTTGAGGTTACCTGCAACTATCAAGTTACCATAAGATCTAACAACACCTGCTGTAACAGTAGATACAGGGGTGGTTGTTACAAAGACATTGTAAACAGTGCCACCAGATGATGTGTCTGGAGTGAAGTTAAAAAAGTTGTTTGCGTAATCAACACCAGAAATTGTACCAATGTTAACCAATGTAGCGTCCGGAGATACAACACCTGAAGAGTTTATAGTAACTGTTTCAGTGTGTATAGGTGAAGATGTGTTACGAGGGAGCGAAGTAATCTTAATAGAGATTGAGTTACCTGCTCCTGGATTTACAAACACAGTGTTTTTAACTTCTACAGATCCTGAAGAACCATCATGCTCAAAGGAAGTCATTTCTTCTTCAACAGCATAAGAATCCCATCCGGGAAGAGGTGTCACTCCCGCTGTATCATCTTGTAGAAACACAGGGGTAGAGTTAGTATTGTTAAAGATGATATGATAACCACCATTAAACAAAGTATGCTGCCAACTCCCACCAGTTACCCCAGTGTTGACACCACCCTGTCCAGCCACAACAGAGAAGCTATCATTGTATACTGTAAAAGTTGTATTCGTATTATCATCTGAAATAACTACATACCTATCTCCAAGTGTTGAAGGCCAGAATGCAACGTACTTAACATTAGTAAGAGATGTAAGCTTATCAACATCGGATGGGAACCTTTTTACAGCCCCACCACTAAAACGAACATTCTTAACATCTGAAAAGACATTAGGTGGTAGCGACACTGCTGGAGCATCTTCTACTAGACCTGCTGATGCTAGATCTGTAATCGGTATAATCTGTAGTGGCATCGCTACCTCCTGTTTTAATCTAATAACTCACGAGCACTCTCGCTGTCCAGTAGTCGGATCAAAAAAACACGCCTCTGCTTTCTTTCCATCCGCCTCTGAAGGGATTTCAATCTGGCCCTCTGTTTCCGCTTCCGCTTCCACGGTCTCATTGAAGATTCCGTAGCGTTTTCCTGTGATCCTAAATGTAGTACAGCCCTTGGCTCCCTCTTTCCATGCCGTTTCGTAAACACGTTTGAAATCATCATAGCTGACATCACCTCCTACATTGCAGGTTTTAGAACAAGCACTATCAATGTAGTGCTGAGCCAAAGTTAAAACAGCTAAGTGTTCATAAACTGAAATATCATCTGCCTTTCGTCCTTCGACTCCTCGTGCAAAAGCATAGTCCTTAACGTTGTCATAACGTGGTCCGTCAAAAGTCTGGATGGTACGCTCGTATGAATGTGAAAAGACTGGCTCGATTCCTCCACTGACATTATCTGCCACGAGGGAGATTGTCCCAGTAGGCGCAATAGATGTGAGGTGGCTGTTCCTAATACCATGCTTTCGGATCTCCTTCTGAACAAATGCTGGGAGTGTACGAATAAAGTTACCCTTCAGGTACTCTTCACGATAGAGAGGGAATGCTCCTTTCTCTTCTGCAAGTTTTGCTGATGCGTAGTAGGTGTTGTCTCTGAGACATGCGAAGACTTTTTCCATCCATCGGAGGAACGGTTTAGACCCATACTCATATCCAAGCATCTCGCCTGCATTAGCAAGACCTGTAACGCCGAGTCCCATTCTCCGCTTATTCTTCGCTTCATCTTCTTGTTCCTTCAGTGGGTAAATAGTACGATCAACAACATTATCCATAGCACGAACAACGTGAGGGATGTCTTCTTTGAATTGAGCAAAGTCAAATGTATATTTACCATTCTTATTAATTAAATACTTAGTGCAGTTAAAAGAGCCTAGAAGACAGGCACCATAGGGAGGAAGAGGCTGTTCACCACATGGGTTAGTTGCACTAATGTCCTCACAGTAGTATAAGTTATTCATCTCTTGGATACGATCAATAAATAAGACACCGGGTTCAGCCCAATCCCATGTAGACTCCATTGCTAGATCCCAGATCTCCTTAGCAGAGACTGTTTCATGTACAATACCATCAAAGATTAGGTTAAAGCTGTCATCCTCTTTAGAGAGAGCTTCCATAAATTTATCAGTAATGCCTAGTGATATATTAAAACCAGTAAGCTTATCAGAATTACGTTTAGAAGTAATGAAGTCAACAATATCGGGATGGTCAATACGTAAGACACCCATCTGTGCGCCTCGTCTGTGGCCACTACTACTAATGGTTTGACACACTGCATCAAATATAGACATAAAAGAAATAGGCCCACTAGCTTGGCTCTCCAATGATTTAATTTGAGTACCTCTAGGGCGTACTTTAGAGAAATCATATCCTATACCACCCCCTCTTCGCATTGTCTCTGCTGCTTCTTTAGCACGATCCATAATAGAATCCATACTATCTTTAATTTCACCTGATACAAAACAGTTGTAAGCAGTGACAAGCTTACCAGCACCCATTGCAGACTGCACTCGACCAGCTGGAAGAAACCTTTGCAGTCCAATGATATTCTCTAGTAACCACTGGTGCTCTACACTATCACACAGTGCTCGTGCAATGCGCTTAATTTTACCATCAAAGGTCTCTCCCTTTTGTCTGTACTTCATTTCATCTAATTCTTGAGACAAGGGAGTAGATGGACCCTCATAAGTAATATTGCGCATGTATATCCTCGTGATATTGTTATATGTTAATTAATCCGAAGGGGGATCCTTAGACCCCCCTATAAGGAACTTAGAGAATTTCACTAAGGTTTAGTGGGCCAAGTAACAGTTGGGAATCCAGCCTGAGTTGGGACATCTCTAAGAGCCTGACGGTATGCTGTCATATCAGATGACATTGTGAGGTCACTTGCAGAAGTCCAATCTGTTTCCATAAGCTTTTTATTTCTTTCAGATCGAACTAAAGATTTATTATCTTCAAGTACAAGAGCGGCTACTGCATCCGCATCATAGGTCTGACCCATAGAAAGATGTGTTGCATCAGGCCAACCAGTGCAGAAGTCAGGTATATCTAAGTCGTTCACAGTGATAATGTTTGTAACTATATTGTCTACTATTTGTGCTAATTGCATTTAATATCTCCTATAACGAACCAAATTGTGTAATAATACAAAAACCATTACCCCCAGCAGCACCATACATGTAAGTAGAGGTTAGGGACAGACCAGCAGGTGCTCCGCATCCAGTAAATCCCGGAATTGATCTAACCTCTACATTAGAGAGACTGGAGTATATTGAAGGTGATCTGAAAGCTTGTGAGCTACCTGTAAATTGGTTTATGAATCCGCCCTCATAAAACGGCGTTGGAATTACTTCTAGTATCTGTTTACTCGAACAGAATGCTAGATAGGCAGCAGCATTGTAGTTAGAAGTGGCTGGGATTCCAAGGGGAGCACTATTTTTTACGTCCCCACTTCCGTTAGCTGTTAAACTAAAAGCACCCGGATGCTGACTAAAACCATTACCTGCACCTAAATTACCATCAGCCCTAGATATTCCACCAGTGAAGTTAACATCTCCACCAGATGCTGTACCACCAGCATTACTAGTTTGAACCCGTGGAGTGCTGCTCCCTGAAGAAGAAGAGAAAATACTAACAGTTCCTGAACCACCCCCATTAGCAGCCATGTTTACGGTTACGTTCCCTGAGCCAATGGCACTACCAGTGCAAGTGGAGTTGCCTCCTGCACCACCAGTACGTGTTCTAGTCTCATTATATCTAACCCTTTCATTTGAAGCAATAGTACCGCCTGCACCAATAGTAATCGCCAGTTGGTCACCAATTTCCATTTCTACTTTCAGTTTAGAATAACCCCCACCAGCACCGCCTGTCATAGAGCATACAGAACTACTGCCGTTGTTGGACCCAATAGCACAACCGCCGCCAGCACCTACAAGTTGAATAATATAAGTACCCGCTGCTGTGGCTGTAAATGTACCAGATGACTCAAATGAAGAGCTTACTATATTATTAACTCCAGATGCAGCCATTGCTGCCCAAGTTAAACCACCAGAAGCACTGGCTTGTGCTGTGAGGGCGTACCCATCTACTGCAGTGTTAGATATATTAATCTTGGCTTCCGTCACAGCTTCATTTGCAAGCTTAGGTGTTGTTATAGACCCATCTGTATTGGCCTCAATAGCGTAGTAGGCTAGAGCTGACCATGCCGCTGTACCATTACCCGCCTTTATTTTCTTAGTATCTGTTTCTAATGCTAACTCACCTTGTGCAAGGACGGGGTTAGCCGATGTCCAGTTAGCAGCCGTATCACGGCGTATTTGAATCTTATCAGCCACTTGCCGATCCTCCATTTATAGTTTGAGCAGCGGTATAAACACTGTTGGCAAAACCGCCATCTACTAGATTTACTGGTACTGCTGATTCGAATGTAGTGTAAGCTACTGCTTCCATCACATCATTGAGAGCAGCCCCAGTGGCTAGGATAATATCCGAACCATTGGTAGCTGTGAAATCAACCGCTGCGAGTTTTACCCCATTAAGAAACACATCAAGAAATCCAGGCGAGTATCCTCCCGTTGGGAAACTGGTCTGCCCTGCTGTACAATCAAATGCATCTCTTGTCTGTGTAGCCTGCGGGACTGGCTGTATGCCTATATATCCTGACATTCTATTCTCCTATTTAGATTATTTCTTCGCCTATAAGATTAACTGTGGTTCCACCATCTAATGTAAAAAACTCATAGGTTATTCTCTTGTCAGTAATTGTTGTAGGGGGAGTTTGAACAACTGACGAAGGCAGCGTAACAGTGGTGTATGCCCCTACTGTGGTAAACTCACGAATAATAAAGGATGAATCTACAACGTAAATGTGGCTACCATCTGGTCTAAAGAATATAGAAGTAATACCACTACCATATCCAATGTTGTCTTCGCTGGTAGAGGTAGCGGTGGAGATGTCCCAAGCTGTACTAAGGGTGAACTTGTGCGTGTCTGTGCTAGCGTTACCCGCCACAAACATAAAGAGACCATCTGTGCTCATGTCAAGAGCCCAAGGTTGGTTTGTCTGAGCGCCTACATAAGCAAACTTATTAGCATAAGAACCTGTAGATATATCCCAAGCTGTACTAAGGGTGTACTGAAACACCTTGTAAGTTCGAGATTCCGATACGAAAACCTTAGTGCCGTCTGTGCTAAAAGCTATACCAGTGGGGCCAAGGCTTTGAGAAGCAATGCTCAGGCTCTTATTAGCATAAGAACCTGTAGAAACGTCATAAGCGGTAGAGAGTGTGTACTGGCATATATTATCCGATGATCCGCTATCTAACACGTACAGTTTAGTACCATCAGAACTCAATCGCAAACCAGCTGGCTCTGCCGTAGTAGCAGTTACACTCAAGCTCTTAGAGGTATAGTAGGCTGTCGATATATCCCAAGCTGGACTGAGGGTGTACTGGTACACTCTGTCGTTAGCGTGGCCTACAATGTACATCTTAGTCCCGTCTGGGCTAAAGGCTATAGCTTGGTAAGAAGTTTCTTGGGTAGAAGTATAAGTCTTGTTTGTTCGTACAGAGTTTTCAATACCATATCCTGTTAGCATATTGCCTTTAAAGCTATACTTCCAGTTAGCATTAGTCGGAACAGAAGCAAAGCTAACCGTTGTGTTGACTGTGAGTGTCCCTTGATCAAAGAAGTTAAACGTACCCACATTCAACGAAGGCGTAGCACCCGTAACTGATGTAGGTTTAAATGTACCTACTCCAGTTAAAGATGATCCATCACCTGTAAAGGTTGTTGCTACTATGGTTCCATCAACAGTGGCAGTTGTCCCAGAGACCGAAGTCAGATGGGCTAGTTCAGAAAGTTCTCTTGCTTTGGTCATAATTTATCCTCTTTACTCATTATACTACCTCCCATAAACAGGTACCTTCATTCAACGTCCAACTAGCGTCTGGTTGTGGTGCGTAGAAAGCATCCCGTTCACTATCATAGGTATGACCAATGCCAGCATAATTCTTGCGAAGGGGTGTTTCTCCGTTTGCATGAACACCGCCAAAAGTGTTGTAAGATGTTTGTATCCAAGAGCCGGGGCTACTGTCTGAGAATGTATCAAAGAAATCAGCCTCTGCCACGATTACTTGTTCCACCAAGCCGTTATTTACTTTTGCGTAATGCGCCATGTTTTATTCTCCTATTAAGTTAGGTAGCGAATGATTACGGTACCTGATCCGCCAGCTGCGCCGTTTTGATTAGTTCCACCTGAGGGCTGGCCACAGCCGCCGCCGCCACCGCCGCCAGAGTTGGCTGTTCCAGCAACTGATTGAACAGTAAAAAGCCCACCATTGCCTCCACCGCCAGCCTGTACATTAACGCCTGCACTAAACCTTAACCCGCCGCCGCCGCCACTTGCTCTGTAAGTAGATGTCCCATTTATAGATGAAGCTATGCCAATCCCACCCATGTAAGTCTGAGCATCTTGACCAGCACCACCGCCGTGACCACCACGGCCAGCACTAGCACCTTTGATCCCCCTATTACCTTGCCCTGCAGTTCCATTGAGAGGAACATTTACACCTTGATAGTTGCCGCCAGCTGAACCACCACCTAGACCTGGATAGCCATTACCTGCGCCTTTGCCCCCACCAATTGCAGTAACTGCGGATGCTAAAGTTATTGAAGAGTTACTACCACTTGCATTGCTGCTACCACCCCCTGCGCCACCGGCGCCTACAACTACTGACATATTCCCTGCTGTTATGTTTATGGTATTGATTGGAATAGATGGCCCACCAGATTGTTCACCTACTACAGAGGATAAATAACCACCTGCACCACCCCCTGCGCCATCGTCAAAACCGCCGCCGCCGCCACCTGCAACCACAACATACTGAAGAACTCTGTTACCTGATGAAACTGCAAATGTACCAGAAGATGTAAACGTATGTATCGTGTAAGAACCAGAAGTTGTTTTAGTCCCTCCTGTTGCAACAAAGGGGCCAACCCCACCAGTACCATCACCCACATTAATCCAAACATTACCATTAGCAGTCGCGTCTTTAAGGATATACATTTCACCAGAAGTCCTATTAGCCCAGATGTGACCTACGCCAGACGATGGGTTAGTGTTGAGAGCAGGGCCAGACGTTGAGACAGTTGTGTCTGATAACCCAGAAAAAGTAGCAACTAATCCTGTAAGATTTGCACCACTAATAGCAGGCAAAGCCCCTGTTAGCTGTGCTGCGGCTATGTTACCTGTAAGCTTAGTTGCATCAAGGTTACTTGTAGGTTTTAGAAATGTAGCATCAGCCTGTGCAGTTGTGTAAGTACCTAGGACAGTAAAATCCTCATGGGAAAGAACAACAACTTGATCTCCATTCTTTGCAGCAGCTGTCAGTGTAATACTTGTACCATTAGTAGCTGTGTAGTCTGTACCATCAACAAGGCGTATACCATTATGGAATACGTTTACTCTGTGTATTGAATAGGTAACTCCTGTGAGAGAAGTCGTTGTTGTTGTTATTGCAAATGTCTTTTTAGATACTGCTTTAGAAGAAATAACTGAGGCTTTAGAGCCTATGTATCCTGCCATTAGATTATCTCCTCTGCTATTAAGTTCACTGTTGATCCACTGTTTGTTGTTATAAAAGTGTATGTCACTCTGTCACTAATCAAAACAGCTGAAGGAGTACCTACAACAGATGATGGAAGAGTAAGTGTCAGAGCCACACCTAAGTTGTAGTCAAATACTCTGTCATCAGTATGGCCTACCACATACATATGAGTTCCATCAGGCTTTATGAACACTGCTGTAGGGGCAGTTTCTTGAGAAGATACTGAGAATAACTGCAAGAAAGATGCTGTGGAGATATCGTAAGCTGTACTTAAATTGTACTCATTGATGTCATCCCCAACCTGACCCACCACATACAACTTAGTGCCATCTTCTTTAAAGAAGAGGTTTTGAGGATTAGTATCTTGACCAGATACAGACATTGTTTTTGAGTAAACAGCAGTACTAATTTCCCAAGTTGTACTTAGATTGTATTCGTACACCGCATCATTAATAGAACCAAGAACGTACATCTTAGTACCATCGGATTTTAAGCTTATACCTTCTGGTCTACTGTCTTGGCTACCCGTGACAAATAGGTAAGAAGCACCATTAAAAAGTCCTGCCGAGGTAATATCCCACGCAACGCTTAATTCCCATTGTAACACCGAACCGCCGTATGAGTTACCTGAAGTGTACATCCTAGTACCATCTGACGAGAAGAATAAACCTCTATTTACTGTTTCTATTGATGATAAAGCTTTAGTTGATTTGTGAATAATAGTAGAGACATCCCAAGCTGGACTTAGGCTATACTCAAAAATCGCATCATCAGTATCATCAAGAACGTACATCTTAGTACCATCTGGTTTGAAGAATATTGCTTCAGCAGATGATACTGTAGAAGCAATGTTACCACTATTATTACTGTAAACAGCCTTAGAGATATCGAAACCATTTAGGTTAGCTGTCTTAAATCTGTATTTCCACTCTGCAGTAGTTGGTACACTAGAAAAATTAACCGAAGTATTAGCTGTTAACGTCCCACTATCAAAGTAGTTATTAGTTCCTACATCTAAAGATGCGGAATTAGTTACTGATATCGTATTACCCATACCATTCCCATGAACGGTACAGTAATACCGCAAAGCCTCTGGAGCATTAGCTGCAACAGTGAGTGTAACTTTAGCATTTGCTGCTCCAGGAGTTCCAGTAACCACAACCCCAGTAGAGTATGAGCTACCGGCAGCGTCTTTAAAACGTAGTGGGTGTCCAGTGTTTGTACTATCAGACAGATCAAAGATGTAGATATATGTTCGAGATAATGTTAATTTAGGGTACACTATCGTGTTAAGGTAATACCTATTAGCTCCTCCGTAAGATCCAACAGTTACAGTATAAGTTGTAGTGACTGCAGTTCCTGCATCTGGGGCAGTTAATCTGGGGTTAAAAGGGGGAGCCGCTGGAGGTATACCATCCTGCGAGATGACAACTAGTTCTGATTGTTTACTCATTAGGTTTGCTCCAATACGCTTACGATCACATCACAGGAGGCAGCAGTGTTACTTGTTACAATCACTGTGTCTGTGGTCTCTAAGATAACTTTACCATCTAGAACTGAAAGAGCTGCCCCAGAAGGTATAGGTGTTCCCTTGATAAGATATACACCTGAAATTTGAACATCTACATCTATTTGAGATGCAGTTTTATTAGCCAAGTTACACCCAATCATAACTGAAGTAGTTGCTGATGGGACTGTGTAAGTTGTAGTGGCACCTGTACCTACAGATGCACTTGTGTAATTTTTAAATGTGTTTGCCATTTTTGATTTATCCCAATGCTATTGCTAAAGCTAACGAACTTGATTCTGCTGTGGAAAGGATAGTAGCTTTTGTATCCCCACCGAGTGTACCAGCATTAACATTTAAGTTGTCTACAAAAGTTTTTGTTACAACTGTAGCAGAAACGTCTGCATTTGTTGAGATACCATCTAGCTTACCACCATCTACAGAGACATCTCGTCCATCAAATGTAGAGTTGGTTAGAATAGCACCTGTCATAGTACCACCAGCTTTAGGTAGGGCTGCACCAGCCGCTGTACCTTGAGCCGCTGTGGCATAGTCAGAGGAGCTAAACGTTTTAACTTGTGAAGGATTAGCCAGCTCACTGTCCATCAAAGCACCAGCAGCAGTAACATTAGCAGTGTCTGTGACATCAGCAGATGCTTCAATGCCTGACATCTTAGTGTTTAAAGCTGTTGTGTACGATGCAGTGGTTGCATCAAGTATGGCAGTGTATGCTTGAACATTTGTTCCAATTGCCAAGCCAAGGTTTGTACGAGATGTTGACACATTGGTAACATCAGATAAGTTGTCAGCAGCAATTAGTGCTCCACTCAGTGAGGCATAGGCTGCAACCCATATTGATCCTGTGTATACTTTCATAATATTGCTTACTGTATTATAATATAAGGCACCAGCAACTAAGGCATTACCATCGTTATCTAGTGTAGGATCAGTTGTTTTAGTTCCAAGGAAGCGGTCATCAAAATTATCTAATGCTTCGAGAGCAGCATCCTTAGCCGCTTCAGACGCAGTAGCAGATATTGCACTAGCTGATGCAGATGATGCCGATTCAGTTGCCTTAGTCGCAGCAGTTGTTGCCGAACCACTCGCCGCTGTTGCAGATCCAGCTGCTAGGCCAGCTTGAGTTGTTGCAGTTGTTGCAGAAGTGCTTGCATTGTTTGCTTGCACAGTTGCCAATCCAACTTGTGTAGTTGCTAAGCCAACTTGTGTAGTTGCTAAGCCAACCTGATTAGTTGCCAGAGTGACTTGATTAGCTGCTAAAGTAACTTGTGCAGCACCATTAGTTGTTGCTAGGCCAGCTTGAGTTGTTGCGGTTGCTGCAGAGTTATTAGCTGCTGTCGCAGATGCTAACGCATCAGAAGCTTTAGTTGTTGCGGTTGCCGCTGAAGTAGCAGCACTTGTTTTGGACGCATCTGCATCATTCTGACTAACAAGAGCAGCCGCTGCCGAAACAGCAGCAGCTAAAGCATTTGTAGCAGATTCACTTATAGCAATTGCAGTGTCTTGCCCTGTGTCAAAACTACCACCATCATCTACAGGGGTCACTTGATTCCCTTGGTCTCTAAATCCCATAGTACCCTCCTAGAGTAAATCACTATACGCGAATGACATTGAGAGGTTACCACCCCTGTTCCTTCGTGCTTTTTCTTCTTTATTTAATTCTAATACTTCTTGATCAAAGAGTAATTGGTACTTCTGTATTTCTTCATTATCATTTAAATAGATAGAAGTTTCTAACAGTGATCCAAATAAGACAATCCTTTCATTCTCATCTCTTAGCCAATGGGGTGCCTCTTGGCCTATCCAGTATGTTGAATTTTCAGCTAACCGAGTATTGAAAAAGGCTTCTGTTTTATTTGCAGCAGCAGAGTAAGTAGTTGCTGTGCCTCCAATATTCAGAGTTCCTAATCCTGCTTTCCAATTCAGATAAGTACCTGAGTATGTTGCATCTAGGGCAGCTAATCTTCGATAGTAATGTAACTCTATTACATCACCACGACTGAAGTTACCATGTAATTTTATCTCATTGCCAATTCGAGTAAAGAAGTAGTAATCCCTTGAGCTACTAAGTCTATCATTAAATGTTCGTATGTCTACTCTTTCATTGTAAACAATACCTGGATTTTTAGAAGTAGTGTCTGCATTTCTGATATACATAATTTCAATCAGATCAGCAGGTACAGTCATAGAGAGCACCTGACCACCAGCCCAAAAAGAACTGGGGGATATGTCTGGGGTTACACCAGAAGCTGAGGCTGCGGTTATCTCTGCCTGAGTACCATTAATATCATAAAGCCTAGTAACCTCTAGTGGCGGCACACGTAGAGTTCTGTAAGCTTTATCTGCTGCGTAATTAAAACACCGTGTTACCACCGAGTTAGACAAAACAGAAACATCCCTGTTCGCCCAGGACCGAATCAATCCTGCGTTATCACCAGTGAAGTCACCAGATCCTACAAATTCTACGTATGTTGCCATCTTAAATCTCCTTAATAAGACATGAGGTGGGAGTAGTTTTGCTTAAAGATAATCATAAATTTAGCCATCATATCCTTATCTTTCATCGTTGCCGAATCATGCAAATCAATACCCCATTTGTTTTTTATTTCAATGGCTACTATGTCAGGGACTGTAGCAAACTTTTTAAACCCTAAGTCTTTTTTATTAAACCCACTGTCTAAAAGATCACGATCCCTCTTAGCCTGCTCTAGGAAAGGCTTCTCATCCTGATACATTTTCCATTGACTAGATCCATCATCTTCACATTGAATAGAACCTTGAATAGTATTATGTTCTGTACTAGGTGTTACATCCCATCGTGCCATGTACTCTTCCTCTTATTAAATTGCAATCTTTACAAACCGACCAGACTTACCGATATACCCTAAGGATGGGCCAGTAATAGCCACGTTGGCTGTAGAGTGTATGAAAAATGCTTTGTCTATTTGATATCCACCTGAACCAACTGCAGATGTTGTCCAAGCGCATCGGTCTGCTGGGAGATGTAATATATCCCCAACTAAATTATTTGAGAGTGTGTTTGCTGGGAGTGTCCCTTGAATCACCATCATGTTCTATACCTCCTAATAGAATAAAAATAGGGAAGGAGAAATAATCTCCCTCCCCTTAATGTATTTACTGAAGTCCGTAAACTGCACCGCAGCCTTTTGGATTCTTAACTTCAAAAGACCACTCTTCGACAAACATGCCAACAGTCGAGTCACCTTTCTGACCAACTTCTACTTCCTGCATTGGACGCAATGTTGCCATTGCAAACCACTGTGGGTCATAGATTAATGCGCAAGAGTCTGCAGTACTAAACTGTGTTGTTGTAGCGTCAGTAGTTGTATGTGCAAGGCCCATGATGTAGTTTGGAACTACCATCAAGTCACCAAAGTCTGACATATAAACGTCTACTGATTGACGCAGCTTACCATCTTCATCGATATTCCGGCGAACACCTGTGTCACTGACCATGAGGTCAGAGAAGTCACGGCGAAGCTTTGGAGAAACCATGATACGGGTAGCTGAACCACCATTCTCATAGATCTTCTGCATAACACCATCGATGTCTGTGAGAGCCAAAGCAACCTTTGTTTTTGCAGCAGCAACATCAATTACAGTTAGACCTGTGTTTGGTGCGGCTACGGCAGTGAAAGAGCCTTTAAAGACGCAAGTGTCACCACTGTTTATGAATGCCTGATAACCAGCAGATTGACGAGCACCAGTAGTAGTCTGCTTGTTGTATGTGTTTACAAGATCAAACTCCATGTCACGGCGCATTTCTGTGCCACGCTTTTTCAACTGATATGCATACTCATCTGCTACACCAGCTTGATCGATTGCACGGCGAGATCCGGATACGGAAATCACTTTGCTGTTGATCTGAGTGTAGTTACCCAAGCGGGTCCGGAATGGGCCGACAGTTGTAGAAGCTGCACCATCACCAGCAGCAGGTGCAGTACCAGCCGCTAAGAAGTCTGCGCCTTCAGCTACACGAGAGTTACCTGGAGCTGTGAGCTCATCGGTCTGCCATTCGTGATAGATGTTAGTTGCTTTTGATTTGCCGATTGAAGACAAGAAAGGAGTCTCGTCACGTGTGATCATCGAAATGAAATTCGCTAGATCTTCACGGTTAGATACGTCTTTACCTGTGCCTGTAGCTCCACGAGCTGTTGTAATATTACGACCACCTGTAGTTGCCATTTTTAAAATCCTCCTAGGATATTATATTATTTAGTTAGAGAGTTGGAGGCGTATTGACGAAGGAAGTCCATTTGGTCATCTTTAGATGAACCTTCTTTAAATGCACGAGCCTTCACCATCTTTTCTTTATCAGCTGCCTTTTTATTAGCAGCCGCTGGTTTCTTAGTTGGAACCTTCTTAGTTGGAACATCCTTGCGCTTTGCAGCACCTTTATTAATTCCATTCTTTAAACGGCGATAGTCATCAATGAATTTTACAACACTGGGATCTATAACCGAATTTAAAAGTTCGTCTGCAATACCATTCTCAAGAGCGAACTCTCGAATTTCAACTGCAACCTTTTCGCTAAAGTCGGGGATCATTTGTGGGATTACTTCTTGGAAGTGTTGCATCTTTGATGTAAACTCTTCTTGTTGAAGTTTTGATTTCTGTTCTTCAACAGTCTTCAAAAGATTCTCACGTGTGTTACGTGCAGCCCAGTATTTCTGCTGTGCTTGTTCACGCTTGTCTTTGAGATCACTTAGTTCGTAAGTGTCTCCATTCTCCCTAGCTTCTTTGATTTGGGCTTCAACATCATGGTATTCCTTAGCCAGTTTCTGTTCGTCCACTGTTAGCATTGCATTAGTAGCATCTGACATTTTTGAAATTTCAGATAGCTTAGCAACACGTTCTTCATCAATGGCCTTACGCGCCTCTCCGAGTTCACGACCCTTTTTAGAGAGTGAAGCATCTGTCTGATAGCCTTTAAGCAGATCAGCAAATGAGACTTCCATTTCTTCCCCATCAATCTTGACAGAGACCTTGGCATCTAAATCTAAATCATCAACAGTAAACACATTAGCTTCTTGGGTAGGGGCATCAGCGCCATCCTCATCTCCTGTCTCTTCTGCATCTTCCTCAGACTCTTCATCGCTAACGGCGGCATCTGCTACATCTGGGTCTTCCTCAGCAGTTGCCTCCGGATCCTCGTACTCGATCTCCTCTTCTGGTAGCGGTACAGAATCATCCCGAAGAAATTCGGTATTAGACAGTACGGCATCTAGGAGCTCTTGTTCGTTTGGACCAGCAGAACTGGGAACATCATCCTTTGTGGGTAGAGATTCAATTTGTTCTGACATGTTTTATTATCCTTTCTTTTTAACCGCAGGCTTAATAACCTTTGGTATGGATGTTTCTTTCTTAACGTCATATCGACTTATTAGGTCATACATCGCTACGAGTTGATTTGAATTTAGTTTAGCTTTACCTGGAGATCGCATAGAATCGTACTCCAACAAGTTAATCATACTCTTTAGATTAGCCACTAATTCTTCATAATCAATTTTATTCATTCTGTGTTGTCCTCAATGTATGGTACATTTTTTCCGTAGGTTTCAAAGTTAATTAGTTTTTGTTTAACATCCCCCAGAGAGAGGGCAGAGTTATAGATGAACTCTCTTGTCTTAACTTCATGTGGATCTGTTCCTAACCATGCGGTAAAGTACTGTACTAGTATTTCTCCGTAAGCTTCGTTGAAAAAACTTTCACGTTGCTCAGAGGAGAATTGCGCACGTACCAGTGCTTCTTTTGCTTGTAGATCCGGATGTATACCTTTCAGTCCCTTCTCGGCTGCGGCTTTATATTTATCCATTATGTTTCCTTTTTAAGTTCTTTTCTTACCTGACGCTGTTGTAGACCATTTTACTTTCTTAGGTCCAGTCTTCTTAGCTGCTTCCTTTTTAGTTATCTTTGAAGCTACGCTCTTTGGGCGGCAGGCTGGGTATGCACGTTTAGGTTTTCCCTTTGCACTCTTACGACCACAGGGCTTTCCAGTTTTTACATCTACCCACTCTTCCCCAAACCACTTACCTAAACCACCTTTATTCATGACTTAGATACTCTGTTGTCTGGGCCACTCCAACCACCACCACGTTTCTTGTACTCCTTAGAAGCCCAAGCATTTGCGTATGCGGATGGATATACTTTAAATTTCTTCTTTGCTGCAGATTTAACTCTGGACCAAAGGGCTGGGTTATTTGGTTTAGGTGATTTTGCTGCCATTACCATTTCACCTTGTCGGCCCAATACGCAGCAGACATCTTACCTTTTGATATGTTCCTACCATGACGAGCTTTAAAGCTGGCACGTTTAGCTTTCATCTTATCAGACTCTCCCGCTTTAGGTGAACCCGCTGTGGATGCACCCTGTTCTCCAAACCGTATAGTCTTAATTGTTTCACCTTCTTTGGCAACAACAACATGTGACTTGGTTGCATGTGATGGGGTACGCTTAGGTTTATTATAACCTGATACACCCGCATTGGTTAATCTTGAATCTTTCTTCTTTGGCATACTACCTCCTTACAATGGGTTATCCACAAGTGAATCATAGGCTTTCCAGATATCATCAACCTCTGTCTTTAAGGTGTTTATAGAATCATCTAACCCATCAGTTATTGTAGTACTCTTTTCAACTTGAGATCTTAGATCCAGCAAAACTTTCTGCTGCTCTAGGATGTTTTTCATCTGCGTACTAATTGTTGACAGTCTTGTGTTAAGACCCCTAACATCATTGTCTTGAACTGCTTGTTCCAATGCTTGTAAACGAGATCCTAATTCTCCAGCCTTCTCATCAAATGCTCCTGACTTAGAGACTACAGTTCTAATACCTGACTCTACTGCATAGAACCTTTGAAGTGTATCATAGCCATAGTATATGCCACCTGATAGTGAACCTAGTAGTGGTAGGGCGGCAGCTAAGTACCAACCCTTGAATGTGAAACCACCAACCTTTAACTCTGTATCTTCCATATTACATTTCCTTTATAGGAGTGCCATTCTGTTGTATGTAAGTATTGGCCCCATAGATAGCAGTTGCATCCTTCATGTCATTGGTCAGATACCCTGTCCAACCTGTACCGGCCCCAGACCACGTAATCACAAACTCATCAACGGCTTGCGTGTATGTCACTGCTGTGTACTGTCCTGCGACTAGGTTGTTTGTTGCTGTGTATGCGTCAATGCTTTTAGTCAATTCGCTGTTGTTAGCAGCCGCCATGAAGGCACCCGCTTGTTGAGCGTACACTTCTACGTTAGTTACTGCTGTATTATATGTTGCTACCTCTGCAGCACTAATAGTGTACTTATCGGTTTTCAACATATCTTGCAGTGCAACCTGTTCAGGCTTTGTGTCAGCATCTGCTGCTATAGAGGAGACAGATGTTGCAGTAGCCAATAGACCAGTAGCTGTGGTTAGCAGGTCAACAGCCAATGTAAGTTGGTTCATTGAGGCTGTGTGCTCTTGTGTGAATAACTGCTCAGCATTAGTAGCAGTAGCATAATCATGGGCTACCACTTTATCCAAGGACACTTTGTAGGCTGCATACTGAGCAGCTGTAATCTTACCTCCATCAAGTGCATTGTCAATGACAACACGCCCCACTTTAGCGTAGCCAACAGCACCATTAGTTAGTTGACCAGATGCAAGTAACCTATTATTAATTAGGTCTATCGTTCCTTTCAGTTCTGTAATTTTCTGTTGTCCCGTCTGACTGTACGCTTCCGCTCCTAGTACTCCTGAACCGCTCACTAACAGAGCGAGAGTCCCCGCCGCTATTAGTGTCTTTTGCTTCAATGATCTCATCTGTTATATCCTCTCCAATTCTTAACAAGCTGTCCCAAAAACTTTTATTATTCTCATACCCTACTATAAAATCAACAGGGCTATCTCTATATTTATCTATCGCTTTCTTACCCATTAACAGTTTACCTGTAACAACATCTAAGATGGGGCATGGGGTAGACGCGAGTATCATAGCCTTGAAGACTTTAGGGCTGTCACAAAGAACACTAATTGCTGAGACTTGTAAGCCTAACCCACCTATTTGTTGGGGTGTTCCTAGAAGCCTTGCATCTTTTCTTCGATTACAGCTTGGATCTTGAGCCATTCCGCCACTAGATAGACCTATAATACTTAGCTGTATACCTACAGATGTGGGTATTAAACAGCTATCATTACCACCAGCACCCATAACTGTTGGTGCTATTGATGACATAACTGGGGCAGGACTCCCTGCTCCTGTACCATTGTAGTTATTAGTTGCTGTAGAACTAGCATTGTTACTATCTATTGTGGAGTCTTGATAGTTATTACTAAAGTCTCCGGTAACATCATTCGCGTAAGCAATCGATGTCCAATAGATTATTAAGATCGGGATCCATACACATAAGTGTAAGAGCAGCCTTCTCCTTTCCGATAATTGATAATGTTTGTGCATCCAAATTCCTCTGACATTTAGGTTGCCCATCTGGACAGACCGAGGGGTATTCAATAACAACGGTGGTGCAACTGCAGAGGAAAACTGTTAATATAAACCTAATCACCATTTGCCATTTTCTCTACAGATTTACGAATAGACTTAATGTTTTCATCTATCCTAGCAGAGATTAGGGCTTGGTTGTGGACAAGAGTTTCTAAATTCTTTATTCTGATCTCATGCCTCACTATATCTCTCGTGTTGTTTTGTACATTATTATCTAGAGATGATACGTACCAGACCAAAGCAATTGTCTGCAATACCACACCAATAAGAAAAGACATCTGAGTAGCCTTAGTACTCAGTAAATCCCGATTGTCTGATGAACTCATTTAGTAAACCCCGCACCAAAATATAGACCAACAATTGCTGATACTATATGCGTATCTAACGGAGTAATCACAAATCCAGTAGCTGACTGCCACTGCACTGTTCCATCACCACCAAATATCCAATTAATTATACCACCGTGAACTTCGGTATAACCTACTATAACATTAACTTCTGGGTAAAAGACTGCTACCGCTTTCGGTAACACGATGATAGAGAAGACAGCAGCAAGGGCTATGAGCCTCCTTGTCCACGCAAAGTGAACATCTTTCTGCCCATGCTCCCTCGTCTGCTGCATACCACCAATCATCATCTTTTGTTGTTCAGCTTTATTCTTCGTACTTTGACCCCACATGGACATGACACCGCCAAGTACGGTGGAGAAAAGCATTGTAATAAGTTCTAAAGGTAATCCAAACATTTCTCCACCTCCTGTGGTTTATACTTCACCTGCAATCATTTTTCTTGCAAGGGCTGTTATCTGATTAAAGTCAGGCCGTTGTGGGGATTCAAGACCCTCTTTACGAGCTTTTATGTCAATCTCTGCCCACTGTTGGAAGTGCTTATCAATAGAGATAGCCAACTGTTTAGTGTTGTCATCCACAGTGTTTTTAGATTGTGCATTAGTAAATACTACATTGGCTTCTGCCAGTGATGTATCTGCTTCTAACTTACGCTGAGTAATCTCACCATCTTTCTGAGCTTTTTCAGATTGCTGTGTAACAGTTTCAACTGCTTTTTGTTTAAACTCATCTGTTGTATAGTCTTCAAGATAATCATGACTATCAATACCCATAGACTCAATTATTTTTGTAGCTAACACAGCAGGTGCTTCCGGTCTGATTACAACACCTTGACCCTGACTGTTGAGAGCTGGGAGTACTTTACTACCAACCATCTCTAACTTCTTAATCGTGTTTGCGTTTGAGTTCTCACCAATATCTAGAAACACTTCAACATCCATACGTGATGGCAAGTTCATAATGTTGATATCAGAAAACACACCTTGGTAACTAAACTTAGATTGAGTCTTCAAAGATTTACGCATTGTCTTATAGACACCTACACACAGACGTTTCATACCTGTCTCTGCAAACCTACGAGCAATATGCTGAATACGTTTCTGAGATGCAGACTGAACTGCAGCTACTTTTGATTCACTATTACCAGACACATACAAGGAATCATTGAGACCTTGCGCAGCCTTAGACATACCCGTTGCTTGTTCCTTGATTGTTTGCAAGTGTGAAAGCAATGGGACAGTACCTGAACTGATTGCCTCTGGGGGCATTGCAGCTACAGCACCATTAGGGTTACCGTTAGTTGGGATGATTTGTTTTGGTCTCATGTTTTGGAGAGCAGAGAAATCAACAACGTTTGGATCGGCAAGCTTTGGTGAGTAGTTTGTAAGGTATGTATTCTCAACAAACCCACGAAGGATTGCTGTAGCAGCGAGTGTGGACGATCTTGTGAAGTCAGCTATAGATAAACCATAAAACTCATATGGGATATCAATAGGTGATAGACAAGCTATTGGTATCATATCTACATCACTTTCATACAGTATTGTATCACCGACTGTTATGAAATGTTTAAGTTCAGCAACCCCGTCACCATCACGGTCAACGTTGATCCAGCACTCTGTAATAGTAACTTCCCGATTAGCTTCAAGTGCAGTGATGTCATCATTCATCCTACCTTGTATAGTACTCTGACCTGTCACTAGCTTACGAGCTGCGATATCTTCAGAGTAACTACCACCACCATCCCAAGAGGTGTAATCATCTAGATCATTCCATTCATCTTCATTAATACTATCTGCAACATCAGGCCACATCTTACGGATCTCTGAGCGAGTTAGTATTGTTTGGATACCTACGAAACTAGCATCATCAATTGATTTAGAATCACGAGAGATCCTGAAAGATTCTGGTGGAATGTTTTCAATCTTAACACGAGAGTTATCATTCTTACGGCGAATACGTACATCCACATAAACCAACTCAGCATCCTGCTGTCCGGTCTCCATGTTCAACTCACCTAATTCATTTTCATAATTTAGGTCACCAATGATCTCAACTCCTTCTTCAGCGAGGAGGACATCCAACTGGCCTTGAGAGATCTTTTCGTATTCTTCAAACTCGTAGTCGTAACCTTCTACATAGTCCCACCGAACGATACCATTCTTCCACAGTAATGCACTTTTTATCCAAGTTTGGATAATTTCCCAGCCATTATTCTGCTTAAAGATAGCATAGTTTGTAATCATAGAGGCATCCTTAGCACTCTTAAAAGAGCCAGGAGAGTTGTCATATGGTACAAATCTAGCCAATCTTCCGTTGTTTAGGAACAGATCAGACAGGATTGCAGTGTATGCTTCTACAGTTTCTGTAGTAGATGTGTCAACAATACTAGATACACCCTGCGGTGCTAGGTGATCTGCAGCAATACCTGCAAATTCATATGTGGATCGTTGACGTTCCTTTGTCATGTCAGAGGAGTTTAACCATTCCCCTGTAGAGTTCATAACACCAGACTCAATTAAATTGATCAGGCTGTCATCAGACACTTTCTCTTTATACTTATTACCAGACATCATAATGAACCCCTCCCTGTAAGAATCTTCTTGGTATTAGCTAACTCTGCGTAGTCGTAGTCTTTACTACCAGCTTTGATAACAGCTTTCTTCTTACTAGGTTTAGGTTCTTTCTTTGGTTCAACTTGTGTTTCATTAAAGCGCATAGTTCCCTCCGTGGGTCTAACTAACTAACTTGGGACTATGCCCGATTATTATAATTTACAATAGAGACCCACCTCTTATATGGGAGGGGGCCTCTATTTGACGCCTGCCCAGTGTTCAGCTGTAGTTGGTTGATACCCAAACTACACGGTAGCGAAATTCCATCTGCAAAACAACGTAAAGACCTGAGGTCATGAGACCTCTGGCGTAGCACTTTGCGTTAGTGCCAGACGATTACTTTAGCACTCGCACTTAGTGCAAGGGCATTCACGATTCATTACTGCGCATAGTATGCGTTTCAAATACTTTCTCATGTTGCCACCTTCTTTGCAGCGGGAGATAAATCCTTCTTGTGAAATAGAAATTTACTACTCGCCGTGTGCTTAGCACCAGACATCATTTTACCCTTAGCATCTTTATGCGTTGGTCCTTTGCACTCTTTACCATTTTTATAGTAGTGCTTCATTCCTGCAGCCATTTTAACCTCCTAAATTAGTTGGTGGTTTACCTGCCGCGACCACCAGCGCGTTATGAGGACAATGCAGGAATACTTATTCTCTATAAGGAACTTAGAGAATCTTATGCATATCCATAGTATACTTCAAGAAATTCATCTTCATGGTTAAGGTAGACCATATCATGTGGGATACGACCTTGAACCCAATAATCTAACACCGCACTATAAAAAGCTTCTTCTAAATCCATTGAGTATTGTCCGGTTCCCAATCTGAGATCCTCTCCTTCCATGAAACATTCCTTGTGTTTAGACGATCCCAATGTGTACGTAATACCTCAGCACATATAGCTAGAGCAATGACAGTATCGTCACAGCAGCCAGGAGCTGCCTCAGTCTTACCACTAGCTGTAGATATGTAGTCTTTAAGTTCCCTGATTACAATAGGTGAAGGTATCATTATATCTTCATTATCAATCAGGTTCTTTAGGTTACCAATGATTACAGGTTTAGATGCAGAGGTTGTTCTAAACCCTAGCCTTAGCCCTTCTTCATTAGACACATTAGCCATCTTTGTTTGTTTGTATAGGTTAAGATAACCCATCTGTTCTAGTTTCTGCAGTGTAGCAATACCCATAGAGTTGGATTCAACTGCTAAGAAAGCATTGTTATAGTATCTACCTAAGTAGAATAACAACTCACCCCACATACTTGGGTCAATTCGGTTGTTACGATACACTGCTACAATTTCATATTTATTATTCATAACGATAGCAGCACTATAGTCTTGACCTACCCCCAAAGAGACATCAGCCCCAATGACATATGGCTCCTCCCACTTAGGATAGTCATAGATAGACAAGTTACCTTCCCTATTATCATCAAACATCTTACTCGCTGGATCCCAATCACTACGCTTCTGCTCTGGCCTAGGAACTAGAGAGTTAAGTCTCTCAATATCAAAGACATTAGCACCCGATACAATGAAAGCCTCATCGGCTGTAGCTGGATACTCTTGTTGAAACTTTAACTTACCACCTTCTGCAATCTTCAACCTACGCCAATACAGTTGATCTCGGTCTAACTCATAGTTTTCTACTAGAGTCTCCTCTTCTATTGTCAACTCCATACCCAGAGGTGCTGTACGCCTGTATTCAGGGGTTATAAACCAAGGTAGGAAGATTGGTAGGTATTCATTCTCCCCAGCAACAGCCCCCTTCCAGAGCCTGTAGAACTCCCCTTGAGCACCATTGGCTGTAGACTCCAAGATAACCTCAGTTCCTGGTGCCTGGGAGATCCCCTGGAACAGACCGGCCAAAATCTTCTCATCATGTGTCCAAAATGCTACTTCTGATAGGTGAGCAATCGTTGGTGTAGTCCCACGACCAGCTTCCGGAGAACCCGCTGTATATAAACGATACGAGCCAATAGCATCTCTATCATTATAAGCTGGAGATTGTATTTTAATTTCTTTAGCATTAGATGTTATCTCCTTAGGGACTAAATCCCCCTGCATATTACGTATTAAATTCTTAGACATACTAAATAATGCATCAGATGTAGCAGAATCATGAGCCATAACTACGCTTCGGGAGTGCGGTGAGAAGTATGACTTCCAAAATACCCTCCCAGCACAGTAAGTACTGATGCCCTGTTGCCTAGCCTTAAGGATAATAACCCTAACCATGCCTGTAGTCGCTTGTTGTTCTGTGAGAGCCTCTGTAATACGCAGTTGACACTCATTGAATTCAAAAGGTATGAACCCTTTAGACGTATCCTTAGTAATAATCTGTATTTGTTCTTGAGCGAAAGAAGTAAAGTCATTCTCATACCCCTTTAGCTTGATCCTCTTCTCTTTTTCTTTAAGAAGAGTCATAACTTCCTTGTTATTCATCTGTGTCCCCTATGTATCTATAAGGAACTTAGACAATCTGTAGTTATATTGTAGTATATTTTAGGATTCTGTGTGTATCTGTACAGATTGGAGTACCCCCTAGGTGCTTTGAGGTACATTGAGTGGCTTAGAGAGAGCCTGTAAGTATTGTTTTTATATTAAGTACCCTCATATATCTCACAGTACCCCCTCAATCTCTCTAAGGTATCCCTGATGGGGATGGAGTCTCTGAGAGCCCTCAAGGGGTCTCTCATAGCCTCTAAGGTTCTCTCAGGTACTGTGAGGTACTCTGAGGTATCATAGCTCTGTGAGGTTCTCTGGTGGCATAGGCACTAGCGGGAGGATCGATGTACTGTGAGAACTTCGAGAGACTGTGGGGCAATGGCATCCTATTCTCTAAGTTCCTTATAGGGAGAAGCTATCCAAGCCTGCCCCTATCCATTAGGTTACTATATATATCTATACTCTCTAAGTCTCTCTCAGCTCTATCTCAGTATCTCTCAGTGTCTCTCAGTACCTATCAGATAAGACCCAAGCTATGTGTTCTCTTGGTGTCTATTAGGTCTTGTAGATGCTAAATGTCATTAGGTTGTAGAGTAAGTAATCAGTCCACAGGGGCCTGATTTGCAGAGGTGTTGTGGGGGTTTCCCTCTCTGCCCTCTCTGCTTTCTCTCTTGCCTCTCTGTCTCTCTGTCTCTTCCGCCCTCTGCCTGCTCCGCTTCTCTCTGGGGTTGGTCTGGGGGTGGGTCAGACCGACAAGGCACCAACATATATCTTGAAAGGATATACCATGCTTATGACAAATACTGAAGTAATGAACACTATAGCACTCGCATATATAGCCAATGACCTTTGTGGTGAAAAGGATATATTCTGGACCGCAGACGGTGAGCCAATTGTGTATGTTCAGAACAACCACAGTGAATACTACCACTTCGAAGGTGGGTTCTACGACTGTGAAGATAGCTACTAAGTCTTTTTGTTTCAGCAATCGTTATGGTTGCTGTTTCATAAACACTTAACCCAACCTATATCTTGAAAGGATATACCATGAAATTCCCAACGTCAGATAAGATCATCCTTCGTGCTGCTAAGCGTCTAGCCATACTTGAGGCAGGTGACAAACTTGGCAACGATGTGTGGATCAACAATCCCAAAGCAGATGCTTTAGGTGATTTCTTTCTAACTTGCTCAAAGAGCGAACTAATACGAATAGTTAAACTATCTCGTGTATGCCCAGATTACGCCTATGAAGCTCTTGACATTACCTATTTCAACGATGCGGTAACTAAAGCCGATAACAAAGAAGGCGCATTCTTAGATTTCTATTCTAAATTCAACTTGGAACCTAGAGACCTTGCACAAGATCAAAGACAAATCTCACTCTTTAGAAGTTTCAACTAAGTCTTTTTGTTTCAGCAATCGTAATGGTTGCTGTTTCATAAACACTTAACCTATATCTAGAAAGGATATATTATG